>JAEAME010000539.1_pt1 | contig 37338 bp, 35 predicted proteins | sample 8958731 | NCBI WGS metagenome assembly JAEAME01 (sample SAMN16933194, study PRJNA681113) | bioreactor sludge metagenome | isolation source: anerobic bioreactor sludge (Control) | place: India:Bengaluru | collected 2018-10-24
CCCAGGACATCGAAAAAACATACATAGGCGTTATCAATCATAATGAAACCACCTTTTCACTATTTCTGATCCTGTCATTGACAAACGGCCTTATAAATATTTTCTATCATCGAGTCAGGTATTATGGGTGACCATCCTTCAAAGGGTTGCCATTTGAATGTATTCGAGTCAAGAGATCCAAAAGTAGAGGAGTAATCAACTGTCATCATTGTTCTTGATTCTCTTGTTTTGCAATTAACTTCGATTAAATTTAGGGTGTGGCTTAGAGTGTCATAGCGGTCAACATTGTAGCCTTTTCTTGTTCTCCATTTAATATGTTCTTTTCTTTGTTTGCCAGAATATTCAACCTTTTCCCAAAGCTTCATTATATCGTTTGGAAGTTTTGTCAGGGTTTCGTTGTCATAGAAAAATTTATTATCCCCCAGCGCTGTGCCTACAGACACCCATTCCGATCCTTTTGCCTCAGGTATAACGATAATGAATGTTATTATTAATAGTAAGAAGAGAATATTTTTCATGCTTCCTCCTTGTGAAGTGCTGCCGTCAGTGAATTTGTATTACCCAGGCTTCACGTTCTCTTAATAATTGTAACCCGAATTATTAATCTTTGTCGATACCTGAGAGGGGTATCAGATTTCCAGGTTAATGTTCTTTTCAAACTCGGCGAAATGCTTTTCCAGGTCTCTGACTTCCTCTTGAAGTTCCAGGGCAATTTTGGCAATTTCAGTATTCTCTGTCAATTTGGCGATTCGCCGTGAAAATCCTCCTATGATTAAAATGCTATTTCTAAAATTGTGGGCAGCTTCCATCAGGATTGCTTCCTGCCGACGGCACGACTGCATAAGCTGCTGGATAAGTGCTTTTCTTCCAACAATTGCGCTGATTAACTGTCCAATCACCTGTAAATACTCGAAATCTTCTGCAGAAATCGGAACACCCTCTTTGCCAGAATCGACAATTAAAGCACCGAGGTTCATCTGCTGCTTGCTCAGAGGGTCCACATATCTAAGGGGGATGATGGATTTAACATTGATGGGGTCGCCTAACGTGTGTTCAAAATGATTTGATTGGCTTGCATCAGTTAGATTAATAGGAATGCCTTTCTTAACCGCGTCCCATACAATACTATTCTCTTTTATTCTGACGCCGCCTATGGGACAGCTATGCTCCCCTGCCCAGAAACGAAGCCGCAAGTCATCCCCTTCGAGTAGGGCGCATCGGCATCTTTTGCCGAGTCTTTCGCAAAGATTTGTGAGGACGGTCTCTATGACTTTTTCAGGAATTTCGCTTGAACTAAGGACGCTGGCCGTTTCAAGGATGTCACGAAAAGGTCCCTCTTTATCTCTCTTTTTTCTTGGTTTCTCTGTTGAAGCAGCAGGCATTGGATGGTGCCTCTCAATTCTACGCTAACTCTTTTTTACTTCATAATCAAGACTTGAGAATCAAAACCACTCCATCGTTGAACCAAAATCGATACCCGCGATTTTTCTGTCCCGGTATCTTTCCTTAATTGATCTTCGTGAATCATCAAGGTCTTTCGATTTGATACCATTCCCGATAGCGATGTAGGCTTCAACAAGAGCGGCAAGGTCATCCGAGGCCTTGACTATCTCTCCGTCGCGAGGGTTACAGGCGTCAATGTTATACTTTCTGCTGATCGTATCCGAATCAACCCTTATAATCTTCCCATTTATCGAAGCGATGCTCAGGAATTCGTCTTCTGTAAACATCCTCATCTCGTTATGCCACTCGGGTGGAATTGAACCGTAAACTTCTTTTTCCATCTGTTCTTTCTCGTAGAGTTTTATAAGCTCATCGAGTCCTTCTATGGATCTCTTCACCGGTGAAATGATGTCTCTGGTGAGTACCTCTGGAAGATCATGAAACAGACCGGTGAGGTAGTTATTAACGCACCTTATTGTGCACCCCTGTATCTCGATGGTGAAGAGGTAAGAGAGGCATGCGACGGTAAGCATATGGCCAAGTACAGAGGTGTGTGGAACCATGGTAATGTGTCCCCATCGGTGCTGGAATCTCAGCTGGCCGCACAGATCGAGAAAATTACGATATTTTTCATAAAGGGCAAGCTGTTGAATGCCTGCCAGGTCATAATAGCGTTCCTGTTTTTCCTGGAGATGCCTTTTTATATCCTGTATCTCATACCCTTGGGGGTTTGTACGCTCGATGATGTTGAATTCCCACTGTGTTGCATAGAAATGGGCAGCGCTCAGGATACGCTTGTTAAGGGTGTTGTCAGTGCTTGCAAAATATGATCTGAACCTATGGCCGAATTCCTCTCCTAGCGGTGAGATAATCGGTCCGAGACGCTGGAAAACCCATTCATTTAATTGTTCATATTTTTTGCGATCCTGTTTTATACGGTCAAAGATCTGGGGTTTCAAATCGGTAATAACGAGGCGTTGAAGGAACTCAAAGAGGGCACCGTTAATTATCTCCAGCCAGTCGAAACTGTCGCGTGTTTCCTCGAATTTAGCCAGAAAGTAGGCAATGATCATCTTATGGGCCTGTTTGTCCAGTTCTCTCAGGTCAACAGGGCGAATTTTGTCGTTCCATCGTTGCATGCTTGCTGCATCGAGTATTTTTAGGATGAAATCTTTGCTAACCATAATCTTTCGATATAAACAAGGATAGCAGGACCGGGCAAATTTGGCAATATAGAAACAAAATAATGGCAAAAAACCCATCTTTTATGATATACATTTTGCGCGAAAGACTATGTATTTTCAAGACCTCATCTTATCACTTCAAAACTTCTGGGCCCAGAAGGGATGCGTCATTCAACAGCCATATGATGTGGAGGTAGGGGCGGGCACTTTTCATCCTGCCACTTTTCTTCGGTCTCTGGGGCCGGAACCATGGAACACAGCATATGTTCAGCCTTCCAGAAGACCTGCTGACGGCAGATATGGGGAGAATCCGAATCGCCTCCAGCATTACTATCAATTCCAGGTTATCATGAAACCATCCCCTAAGGATATTCAGAATATCTATATTGAAAGCCTCAAGAGCTTTGGCATAGACCCGGCATATCATGATATCAGATTTGTGGAAGACGACTGGGAATCACCAACACTCGGAGCATGGGGGCTTGGCTGGGAAGTCTGGCTGGATGGTATGGAGATTACCCAGTTTACATATTTTCAGCAGTGCGGCGGTATTGACCTTTCGCCTATTACCGTTGAGATAACGTATGGTGCCGAAAGGATAGCCATGTACCTCCAGGACGTTGACAATGTGTATCATGTCAGGTGGAATGAGAATGTTCTGTATGGCGATGTTTTTCTTGAATCTGAGCGTGAGTTTTCCATTTATAATTTTGAGGAGTCCGATTCTGCCATGTTACGGGAGCTCTTTAATGTTTTTGAACGTGAAGGTGAGAAACTTGTCAATGGAAGAGGACTCATATTCCCATCATACGATTATTGTCTGAAATGCTCACATGTTTTTAATTTGCTTGACGCAAGAGGCGCCATCAGTGTGACGGAGAGAGCAAACTATATTGCACGGGTCCGGAACCTTGCAAAGATTTGTGCAGAATTATACGTAAAAAAAAGAGAGGAACTTGGCTTTCCACTCTTGAAAAATAATTAGTAGTCTCAGGTTACAGATTTCAGGTTGAGATACGGAGTTTCCAACTTTATCTCAAAGAACAGGATAAATCTAAAGTGAAAACACTACTATTTGAGATTGGTGTGGAAGAAATTCCCGCACGTTTTATTGAACCTGCAAAAGAAGGACTTGCAAAATCTCTTCAAGAAAACCTCAATGCCGCAAGGTTACCTTTTAGCGAAATAAAGATTTTTGCTACACCCAGACGGTTGACTGCATTTGTGCATGAGTTAGCGGAAAAACAGGATGAAACCGTTATTGTAAAATATGGTCCTCCATACAATAGGGCATTTGATGATGTCGGTAATCCGACAAAAGCTGCCGTGGGCTTTGCAAAATCGAAGGGAGTTGAGGTTGCAGAGCTTAAGAAAGGCCAAAAAGATGGGGTCGATTTTGTTATCGTAGAGAGGAGCGAGAAGGGTGAGCCTACCATAGCAGTGCTTCCGGAATTATTAAAGGATGTCATCGGGAAAATTCCTTTTCAGAAAAAAATGCGGTGGGGATCTGAATCCTTTGAGTTTGCCCGTCCAATTCAGTGGCTTCTTATCCTGTTTGAAAATGAACAGATTAATGTTCAGATAGCAGATGTCAAGAGCGGAAATGTTACATTCTGCCATCGATTTCTCTCGAAGGGTCCGATCACAATAGGAAAGCCCTCAGAGTATTTTGATATTTTACGGACAAATTCGGTCATTCCCGATGAGGCTGACCGTATGTCCATAATAGCGAAGGGCATAGAAAAAATCGAGAATGACATCAAGGGCAAGGCGCTCAGAGATGAAGAACTAATACGGGAAATTCTTAACATCACCGAGTTTCCCTATCCACTGTGCGGAAGTTTCGACAAAACATTCCTCAAAATACCGGAAGAGGTGCTGGTGAATGTAATGAAAAGCCACCAGCGGTATATTCCGGTCCATGACGAAAACCAATCGCTCATGCCTTTTTTCATATTCTTTGCCAACACCAAACCCGTTGATGACATGATTGTTGTGAGGGGAAATGAAAAGGTTCTCAGGGCAAGACTTGCCGATGCAGAGTTTTTCTTTGAGGAGGACAAGAAAACAAATCTTGCCCAATTGTATGAGCGTCTTTCATCGATCGTGTTCCATGTTAAGCTTGGGACGCTAAAAGATAAGACTGACAGGCTTTCGTCCATCTGTCATTACCTCTGCTCAGTTATCAATTATAAAGAGACGACCTTAATAGAGAATGCAGTAAAGATTGTCAAAGCGGATCTGCTCACCCATATGGTAGGCGAGTTTCCTGAACTGCAGGGCACCATGGGAAAGATCTATGCCCAGGTTCAGGGAGAAAACTCTGAGATTGCAGCCTCTATAGAGGAACATTACCTGCCAAGCAGTGGAAACGGAGCCCTGCCAAAGACGCAGCTCGGATCAATTATCGCTATTGCTGATAAGATTGACAGCATAGTTTCATTCTTCTCTGTGGGAATAACACCGACGGGCAACCTTGATCCTTATGCATTGCGAAGACAGACTCTTGGTGTCATAAAGATTGTTATCGATAAGAAGCTCAATATTCCTCTTGGCGAACTTGTTAAGACGGCATATGAGAGCGGTAAGGATATTAAGAAGCGACTGAGCTTTGAAGATACCAGGGTTTCTCTTATAGATTTTATTACGGCGCGATTTAAGTTCTCCATGATCGATGAAGGTCATAACCAGGAATTTGTGGAGAGCGTCCTTCCGGTTGTGGGAGGGGACATTTATGATGGTTATTTACGGCTCGTAGCTTTGGAATCGCAAAAGTCCGTCGAGGATTTTCAGAAGCTTCTGGTCGGATTTAAGAGGGCGTACAACATCATATGCCGATTTTTCAAAAATACGCATTGAGTAGGGAGGAAGGAATGAAAAAATATGTATATTTCTTTGGCGGCAAGAAAGCAGAAGGCGGTGAAAAGCTAAGAAATCTTCTTGGAGGCAAAGGCGCCGGGCTTGCCGAGATGGTTAATCTCGGAATACCGGTTCCTCCCGGCTTTACGATTACTACAGAGGCGTGTGTCTATTTTTACCAGCACAAAATGACATTCCCGGATGGGCTTAAGGAAGAGGTTCTGAAAAATCTGAAGAAGGTGGAAAAAGAAATGGGCTCCACCTTCGGAGACCCAAAAAATCCATTGCTCTTCTCAGTGAGATCAGGCGCCCGGGTCAGCATGCCCGGCATGATGGACACTGTTCTTAATCTTGGACTCAATGAAAAAACTGTCAAAGGTTTGGGGGAACTCACAAAAAATGAATGGTTTGCCTATGATTGCTACAGAAGGTTCGTTCAGATGTATGGTGACGTTGTTCTTGGTCTCAAACCACAGAGTAAGGAAGAGCATGACCCATTTGAGGACCTTATTGAAAAGAAAAAGAAGGAACGCAAGATTAAGCTTGATACTGAACTAACAGTTGCAGACCTGAAAGACCTGGTGAAAAACTTCAAGGCCCTTATTAAGAAGCGGCTGGGTATTACCTTCCCCGAAGACCCACTTGAACAGCTTTGGGGATCTATCGGGGCTGTTTTCAAATCCTGGAATACGGAAAGAGCTATTGCGTACAGGGAGTTGAATAATATCCCTGATACATGGGGAACTGCAGTCAATGTCCAGTGCATGGTCTTCGGCAATATGGGGGCGAACTGCGGAACAGGTGTTGCTTTCACAAGGAACCCATCTACTGGCGAGAACCTTTTCTATGGAGAATATCTCCTGAATGCCCAGGGCGAGGATGTGGTTGCCGGTATAAGAACTCCTCTTCCCATTAACAAAAAACAAAAAACTGATAAGTCTGTAAAGTCCCTTGAAGAGGTTATGCCTAACATTTACAAAGAGTTGTTGAAAATCATTCATATCCTCGAACATCATTTCAAGGATATGCAGGATATTGAGTTTACCATTCAGAATGGCAAATTGTGGATGCTGCAAACCAGGACGGGGAAAAGAACAGCATTTTCTGCATTCAAGATCGCTGTTGATATGGTGAAAGAGAAACTGATTGACAAAAAAGAGGCCCTTATGAGGGTCGAACCGGAACAGCTGAACCAACTGCTGCGACCCATTTTTGATCCTAAGGAGAAAGAGAAGACCCTCAAATCAGGAAACCTGATGACGAAAGGACTCAACGCAGGCCCTGGCGCTGCTACGGGTAAGGTTGTGTATAATGCTCAGGATGCTGAAGCCTGGGCAGCAAAGGGAGAGAAGGTTATCCTGGTGAGAATAGAAACGTCGCCGGAGGATATACGAGGCATGAATGCTGCTCAGGGTATTCTCACATCCCGTGGCGGTATGACGAGCCATGCTGCCCTTGTAGCCCGTCAGATGGGTAAGGTGTGCGTGGCAGGATGCGGAGAGCTGGATATCGATTATAAGAAGAAAACGATCTCTGTTAACGGAAAAATCATAAAAGAGGGAGGTTATATCTCTATTGATGGTACGACAGGAGAGGTGTTTTATGGTGAAATCAAAACAATACCCTCTGAAGTTTTGAGGGTATTGATAGATAAAACACTTAAACCTTCCCAGTCGCAGGTATATCAGGATTTTGCATTACTTATGAAATGGGCAGATGAAACAAGAAGGCTTGGTATTCGAACCAATGCGGATCAGCCTGATCAGGCAGCAGTAGCGGTTGCCTTTGGTGCAGAAGGCATCGGTTTGTGCCGGACTGAGCACATGTTTTTTGAAGGTGAGAGGATTGATGCTGTTCGGGAGATGATCATTGCAGATGAGAAAGAGGGCAGGATAAAAGCCCTGAAGAAGCTCCTCCCTATGCAGCGGAAAGATTTTGCAGGACTTTTCAAGGTTATGAAGGATCTGCCTGTAACAATCAGGACCCTCGATCCGCCACTTCACGAATTTCTACCCCACTCGGAAAAAGAGATCAAGGACCTTGCAAAAAAGATGGGTATATCCGCCGAGAAAGTTTTAACAAAAGTTCAGAGTCTCCATGAGGCAAACCCAATGCTCGGTCATCGTGGGTGTAGACTTGGCATAGTCTTCCCCGAGATTACAGAGATGCAGGCGCAGGCAATTTTTGAGGCGGCATGTGAGGTAAGGAAGAAAGGCTTTAACGTGAAACCGGAGATCATGATTCCTCTTGTGGGTAACGTAACTGAGCTTGTACTGCAGAAAGAGGTTGTGGACAGGGTTGCCCAGGAAGTGATGAAAAAGGCAAAAGTGAAGATCGATTATAAGGTTGGAACTATGATTGAAATACCAAGGGCAGCTATCACGGCGGATGAAATAGGAGCCGTGGCGGAGTTCTTCTCCTTTGGAACCAACGACCTTACACAGACAGCATTAGGCATGAGTAGGGATGACGCAGGTAAATTCCTAAGATTTTATGTGGAAAATGGAATCTATGCCTTTGATCCTTTCCAGAGAATTGATGAAGGGGGCGTAGGCAAGCTTATGAAGATCGGCGTTGACCTGGGTAGAAAGGCACGGAAAAACCTGAAAATTGGAATTTGTGGTGAACACGGAGGGGAGCCCAATTCAGTAGAATTCTGCCATAAGACCAATCTTGACTATGTAAGTTGCTCGCCATACAGGGTGACGGTTGCCAAACTTGCTGCGGCCAGAGCAGCCATCAAAGAGAAGAAAGGTGAACGGGCACTGGATTAAGAGTCCTTTGCCTTTAAATACCAAGGCGGGTGAAAATCCCGCCTTTTTTTATCATACAAGCCATGGGAAACTTCCCTAGACTCCAATCTATGAGGCCCGGATTAAAGCCAGGCATTTTCCTTGATATGATCTTTTTTCTCATAGGATTCTTTAGGGGAGAAACATTAAAAAAAGGGGGCCCCAAGGCTGCTGATGTCCGAGGGGTAAGCTACGGTAGGATCAGCATAACCTCAAGGCCCGTGGACTTTCTGAATCCGTAAAAGATAATCGGTATTATGCTAGAAAGCTTAAATATTATTTACCGAAGTCCATCTGAAAACTAATAAACCAACAATCTCCCAAATATGTTATTATTATGAATTATCAGTAAATCGCGTAAATAAAGATATTTGAGAGATGAAGATTGAAGGTATTACTTCATATATGTTGTGCACCGTGTACCATTTATACACTCAAGAGCTTGAGGTCAGAGGGAATCGACGTAACTGGATATTTCTATAATCCGAACATCCACCCTTTAACCGAATTCCGTAAACGCCTTATAACTCTTGAAAATTATGCCAATATAACATTACTGCCCCTTGCAGTAGATAAAGAATACAAACTCGAAAGCTTCTTGCAAGGCGCCCTGGAAGGAGGGGAGAACCGTTGCCTTTTCTGTTACGAGACGAGACTGAATAAAGCCTTTCAAAAGGCGGTGGATGACAGGGTTGATGCTGTTACCACCACACTTTTATATAGCAAATACCAGCGTCATGATAATATTAGAGAAATTGGTGAAAAATTGGCGGATATTTATAAAGTACGTTTTCTCTATAGAGATTTCCGGGTAGGGTGGAAGGACGGCATAGAGGAATCGAAACGTATAAATATGTACAGACAACAGTACTGCGGATGCATATTCAGTGAAAGAGATCGTTATAAAGAAGCATAATGCCTGCAATAGGGAAAATACTCATCATTCTTGGCGTTATCCTTATCGTAGTGGGGATAGGTTTTGTGCTGGGCGATAAAATCCCATTTATCGGAAAGCTTCCTGGCGATATAATAATAAAAAAGGAGAGATTTAGTTTCTACTTTCCCATTACCACAAGCATTATCATCAGCATTATCCTCACGATTCTCTTCTCTCTGTTTAGAAAGTAACATTGTCTCCGAAAAAGCCTTTATTTATTGAAAGATGCCATACCATTTAAAGCCTGTATTTAGTTGAATATCAAACATAAATATTCTAATGTATAGAGTTTATAAAGAGCTAACGAGGAGGAAAAACCGAATGCGTAACAAATTGCTGACTTTGTTGCTTGTAAGTTTTGCTTTGACATTGTCACCGGTATGCGCCACATCTCAGACCATAGAAGATAATTTTAAGAAGTTGTTTCCGAATATCCCAGTAGAATCGATTTCACCCACTGAAATAAAAGGAGTCTATGAGATTATTGCTCAAAATCAAATAGGTTATTTTGCTCCAGAGCCAGGTTACCTGATTTTGGGCGAAATTATTGATAAAAATGGAGCCAGTCTTACGGCAAAAAGGCGAAATGAAAATATCGCTTCGAAGGCCAGAGACTTGCCTCTTGATAAGGCCCTGAAGATTGGAAACGGCAAAAATACGATACTTGAATTCACCGACCCTGATTGCCCATATTGCCGGAGAGCATCTTCGTTTTTAAGCCAGAAAACAGATGTAACACGGTATGTTTTTTTTCTCCCATTGCCAATGCATAAAGATGCTGAGAATAAGGTAAAATACATCTTTTGTGCAAACGATACCTCAAAGGCATATGAGGAAGCGATGCAGGGTAAACTTGATGGCCAGAAATACGAAATCTGTAAAAAACCGGAAATCGATGAACTTGTTAAAGCACACAAAGATGCATCAAAAAAGATGGGCATAAGCAGCACACCCTTCTTTATTGTCAATGGAAGGGCTATATCCGGTGCCAATAGGCCCGAGATCGACAAAGCACTGCAACAGAACTAAATGTTTTCATGATAAAAATTGGTGTAATTTCTGATACTCACCTCAGCAGGTCAACGGATGAATTTAAGTTGACTTTAGCGAAACATTTTGCTGATGTCGAAATGGTAATTCATGCCGGAGATATGACAGGACTTCCTGTTCATGACTTTTTAACAAACTGGGATTTGAGGGCAGTTGCCGGCAACATGGATGACTATGATCTAAGTGCTAAACTTCCGGAAAAAAGAATCGAAGAAATAGAAGGATGGAGGATAGGCATTACCCACGGCAGGGGATCTCCTTTCTGGTTGGAGCAATTTGTCCTGGGAAAATTTGAGGACGTTGATATAATAATTTTTGGCCACTCTCATATTCCCCTGTCTGCCAAAAGAGGCAATGTCCATCTGATTAACCCGGGGTCATACAAAAGCAGCAGGACCATGGGTATTCTGGAACTCGGAGATGATGTGCTTTCATTTAATTTAATTGAGTTAGGGAAATAATGGACAGGATATATCTTTCATTTCTCTGGCATATGCATCAGCCATTTTATAAGAACCTATTTACCGGCGAGTACTTACTTCCCTGGGTACTTCTCCATGGGACGAAGGACTATTTTGATATGGCCTTTATTTTAAAAGAGTTTCCTGGTCTGAAACAAAATTTCAACCTTGTTCCGTCTCTCCTGAGGCAGTTAATGGATTACGAGGACCTGCAAGCGAAAGATGTTTATCTTAAGATCTTCAGAACGGCACCCAAGGATCTCACGGAATCTCAAAGAATTTACCTTTTAATGAACTTTTTCAATGCAAACTGGGACAACATGATTAAGCCCTTTCCGCATTATTTTGAGCTTTTAAAGAAGAGAGGGTTTTACTATCCCAAAGAGGGCATAAAAGAGATCAAAGATTACTTTACCGACGAGGATCTACGAGATATTCAGATCTTTTTCTTCCTCGCCTGGATAGACCCACTATTTTTTGAGCAGTATGAAGGGCTGAAATATTTGAAGGCTAAAAGTAAATCATTCAGTGAAGATGACAAAAAAATTATTGAAGAGGTTCAGCGAAGTATCTTAAAAGGAATTATACCTCTCTATAAAGAGCTTTCCGGCAACGGAACAATTGAACTTTCCACATCACCCTATTACCATCCGATTATCCCGCTTCTCATAGATAGCAACGCTGCCAGAGAAGCATTGCCGGACGTTGCTCTTCCCGATAAAATATTTCGACAAAAAGAGGATGCATCCAACCAGATAAAGAAAGCCATAGATTTATTTTCTCAACTCTTTGGATATGTCCCTCGGGGCATGTGGCCGCCGGAGGGCTCCGTAAGTAATGAGACATTCGCTCTCTATGCAGAACAAGGGGTGGAATGGATGGTCACAGATGAAGATATTCTTTTTAAAAGCCTGGGAGCGCAAAATACAAGAGATGGATATGGAAATCTCATGAGCCCCGATCTTTTGTACCGGCCTTATGTATGGGAGAGGGAAGGGGGATTTCTCAAGGTTCTTTACAGAGACAAGCAACTCTCTGACCTGATATCATTTCACTATTCAAGAATGGGAGCAAAAGATGCTGCTAATGACTGTCTGAGAAGACTCAAGGAAATCAGAAATTTAGTAAAGGGCCGCGTTAAGATGCCAATCATTACCATTGCGATGGATGGGGAAAACGCATGGGAAAACTATACAAATGATGGTTGGGATTTCCTCAGATATCTCTATGACGGTATTCTCAAAGAGGTAAGTATTGTGCCTACCACTATTGGGGAATATTTGAACGTTGCTGAAGATTTTGGAAGGCTTTCGAGTACATTTGCCGGTTCATGGATAGCCCATAACTTCTCCATATGGATCGGGCATGCGGAGGATAACACGGGATGGAACCTGCTCTCACAGACAAGAGATTTTCTCCAGAAAGAAGATCCTGAAATGAAAATCGAGCAAGCATGGGAAAGTCTCTACATAGCAGAAGGTAGTGACTGGTTCTGGTGGTATGGTGATGATCATTCATCAGAAAACGATGAGATCTTCGATTTCCTTTTCCGGGAAAATCTTGCGAATGTATATCGATTCTCCGGTAAGGAGCCCCCAGAGATACTTGCGATACCTATCCTTCTCGAGGACCAGGAGATAAGGCCAACACGGGGGCCTATAGATTTTATTTACCCAAAAATTGATGGAAAAGTAACTTCCTACTTTGATTGGATCGGCTCAGGGTTTATAGAAGGAAAAGGTCATGGCGTTGCAATGCATGACACTGCGACACTCATTAAGGGTTGTTACTATGGTTTCAATGACATCTCATTCTTTCTTCGCACTGATATTGACCAAAATTTTATTGAGAAGATGGATGATGTGTCTTTTGAAATAAATCTCGTTGCCCGGTCTCCGATCAAGATAATCTATCGCGTAAAAGGTGCTATGAAGGAGTCATCAATTCCGGTTTCACTTGCTTATTCTGATATCCTCGAGATGGAATGCCCCTTGAAATCGCTTGAGATAAAACGAGGCGAAAAGATCAACATATGGGTATCGTTGAAAGTTAAAGATATGATGGTTGACAGGGTGCCCAAGAGGGGTTATGTCTCCGTAGAAGTACCATCCGAAAGCTTTGAAATGGAGATGTGGTACGTTTAATTTTTTTTTTACTTCCTATCAACGCAGTATTACCTGTTCCAAGAAAAATTCTCTAAGTCTTCTGATACCTTCTTTGAAGGATAGCTCGGAAAAACCCGGTTTCCATTTGTTTTGTCTGAAAAGGTCAGAGACAACTAAGAAAGCAATACCTTTAAGTTTTTTTGCTTTGCAGACGGCGTAGAATGAGGCCACCTCCATTTCCACGGCATGAATACCCATCTTTTTGCATAAGCTGATTTTTTTTCTTGTTTCTCTGTAGAGGGCATCACAACTCCAAACCAGCGAAGCGGTAATCCCGGATGCTTTTGCTGTTTTGCGCCATCTGGCAAACCAGCCCGAATAGACAAACTCGCCATCATCAATAAGGTAATGGTGCGATACGCCATCATGCCGCAGGGCACCTTCTGCCATAAGCAGGTCACCGATGGATATATCATCTGAGATTCCTCCGCAATAACCCCAGAGAACAAACTCACTAACTCCGAAAGAGGACAGCTCTTCAACAAGGGCGGCTACATTGGGACCGCCAAAATGTGATCTTAATACAATAGTTTTGCTATCGACAATCCTGAAAAGGGTACGGAAGCCTTCCCAAGCTTTGACAGGCTTCTGGTGGGTGTTTTTGAGAAGCGCCTTAACATCCCCAATTGTAAATGTTATGATCGCTCTTTGCGGAAGTTTCAGTTCCGCCAGGCTTTTGCCAGTAAAAGCCCTGACCATATCAGTGGGGTTCAGGACTGGAGGCGAAGAATCAAAGAGATTTCTCAAGAAATCTTCTCTTAAGTCGTTCGTAACTCGTATAAAGGTGCTCGGATATCACTCTGGTTTCTCCGAGGACAGGCATAAAATTTGTGTCTCCAAACCATCGCGGGACGATGTGAATGTGGCAGTGTTCCTCGAGACCGGCGCCAGCAGCTCTGCCCACGTTGATACCAATGTTTAGTCCATCAACATTGAATTCCTTTTTGAAAATGGCGACCATGATTTTTACCAGGCGCATCATATCGAGGGTTTCCTCGTCTGTCAAATCGTCAAGAGAACCTTTGTGCCTTACAGGAACGACCATTACGTGGCCATTTGTATAGGGAAATCGGTTCATAATGATAAATGCGGTGTTATTTCTCCCTACTACCAGGGATTGTTTATCATCTGTCTTATCCACGCAAAGAAAGCACTTGTTGTCTGATTTTGATGAAGCGGTTATGTATTCCATTCTCCACGGTGCCCAAACTCGATCCATATTAATCCCTCAGAAATAGATAGTCCTTCCAATAATCCGGAAGGCTTTTAACACCAAGATGCAGCATAAGCATATAGAAACCACTCGGCCGCGAAGGTCGTTTCCGTGGATGCATATCCACTTCTTCCGGAAGCTTGTCGCCCTTTTTATGGTTGCAACGAATACAGGAGGTAACAATGTTTGTCCACTCTGTAGCCCCACCTCTGGATTTTGGTATTATGTGATCGCAGGTAAGGCCCTTAGGATCATGTTTTTTTCCGCAATACTGACAGGTTAAGTCGTCACGTAAGAAGATATTCTTTCTAGAAAATTTAACATTTGTGTGGTTGTTGCGAACAAGTCGAACAAGACGAATAACTGCTGGTTGCCTGATGCTTTTTGAAACCCCTTTTATTTCTTTTTCGTACTCCTTCAGAACCTCGACTTTTCCAAGAAAAATCAAGGTAACTGCTTTTTTCCAGGAAAGTACACTGAGGGGTTCAAAGGTTGTGTTGAGAAGGAGCGTTCTATCCATTAAACTTTTGAAAATTAACGTTTTTTTGCTTAATTGTCAATGCCTTTCAAGTTATTACGTTTGCTATTGACTAGTAGAGGCTTACTTTAATTTTGTATTTTGGTAGGATAATATGGTAAGAAAAGTCATTTATTAAACAGCGCGAGGAGACAAAAAAGATGGCTAATTTTGATGACGAAATTAAGAAGGCAGATGATACCGAAGATCTTTTGAAGCTTTTGGAAAACCAGGAGAGAAAGGCTACTAAAAAAGGCGGAGGTGTTGTCCCTTTATTGAAAAGCTTACCAATCGGCACTATTGTCCTTGTTGTTGTGGTCATAATCCTTGGCGCTATGGTGCTTTCACTGGGTTCAAACATCGCCTCTCTCAAGGGAGAGCTTTCAGAAATAAAAAACATTAAATCCCAAGTTGCTGACCTGGAGGCAAGGCTCGAGAAGTCCATGAGGGAGAGGGATGGACTGAAAACCGAAATAGCTCAAGTGAAAAATGAAATAGACGGAATGAAGGCCCAGAGGAGAGAGGCCGAAGCCAGGGCACAGCAGAAAAAACAACAAGCAGAAAAAAAGAAGCCGTCTCCTGAGAAACCAAAAAAGCAGGCTAGACCTGCATCTTCACCTGCAAAGAGGTAGAGAGGCGCGGACTTATTTCAGAAAAGGTGTTCCACCACCAGTGTAAAAAACGCCTGCCACCGCCCCTGTGATGAAGCAGGCAATATTAGACCCTACAAGCGCCCATAACCCGAGAATTGATATATCCTTTGTTCTTTCCGGAACAATACTTGCCGTACCTCCCACAAATATGGCAAGGGAAGGTATATGAGCGAATCCACAGAGGGCATAGGTTGCAATAACAATACTTCTTTCATAAAAAATTTTGCCTTCTTTAATTAATAAAGCAAGGTCCTGGTAGGATTTTACCTCTGTTTCTATAATTCTTTCACCGATGATTCTGGCAATAACATGTGCATCTGTATGTGGAACACCCATTGCGAGTGTAAATGGATAGAATATATATTGCAAGGCCGTACGAAGAGTCAGATTAATCTTCATGCCGAATAGAGTGCCAAAGAGCTTCCCGCCATAAAGTAGGCCTGAATCAATGAGAGAAATAAGGCCTATAAAGGCAATCAGTAAGGCACCAATCCCAACGACCATTTTAAGACCTGCCATAGAGCCATTGATGATTGACTCGATCACATTATTTGCCTTTTGACTTTCAACCTTGACAATAGTTCCCAATGTGAGTGGTTTGTTTGTCTCAGGGATTATCAGTTTGCTTGCCAGTATGGCTGCCGGGGCAAGGAGGATGGACGCAGATATAAGATGACCTGCTACTTTGGGAAACGAATCAGCTAGTATAATGACATAAAGGCCCAAGACGCTGGATGCAATGGTTGCCATACCAGTTGTAAGGACAACGAGAAGCTCTGATTGTGTCATCTTTGAGAGATATGGCCTAACAGTGAGGTTTGATTCAATGCCAAGAAAAATTTGGGCCGAGGCACAGAGCGCTTCGGCACCACTTATACCCATGACTTTTACAAAGATTCTGGCAAAAAGAGCGATTATTTTATCCATAACACCGATATAATAGAGGAGTTCCATGAGTGCTGCAAAAAAAATGATTGATGGAAGCGCCTGAAAGGCAAGGATAAATCCCATTGAGCCTTCCTTTCCTGGTGCAATGGAGAGTCTTCCAAAGAGGAATTGTGTGCCCTGAAAAGAACTTTCAATCACACCCATTGTAAAATCATTCAAGAAAAGGAAAAGCTTAGTTCCGAAGGGTATGCGAAAAACAAAGAAGGCGAAGAGAATTTGAAGGCCTATTCCCCAAAGTAAGACTCTTAGACTGATAAATCGTTTGTGCCGCGAAAGAAGTGCAAGGAAACCCAAAAAGAAAAGAATACCCAGACAGGAAATGAGGTTGTATATACTCATGGTAAATCCCGTATTACTGAATTTATTGTACATAGGGATTCATAGTTTTCGCAATGAAAAAGTCATAGGAATGGGCATAGGAACTTCCGAATTACCTTAAAGCAAATCGTTGATCATCCGATAATGATAATAATGTTTAATTTTATGAGAATGGAGACAGGTGTCTTGTGGTAATCAAGGATTTTAAGTCAAAAGTTTTAAAAATGATAAGCTATTTACCGCCGATACCAACGGTTATGGTCGAGCTTGTTCAAGCACTCAATGATGAGGACATTGAGTTGAACGTCCTTGGAAAAATTATTGCAAAAGACCCTTCGATGAGCGTCAATGTTCTGAAAGTAGCTAATTCAGCTTTCTACAAACTGCCAGTAAAGGTCAACACGATAGAACATGCGGTACGTATGTTGGGTACACGAGAGATCGCCTCCCTGTGTATTGCATGCACTGCTGGAAAGACTTTGAAGGCGCCTGTTCATCAGGCAACGATAGATCTCAGCATGTTTTGGCAGCATTCGGTAGCTACAGGGGTAATTTCTAAAGTGCTTTGCAGCGAACTGGGCATTCAAACACAAAATAACATATATCTTGCTGGCCTTATCCACGATGTGGGTAAAATTATTCTCGATAGGTTCATGCATGATGTCTATAAAGAAATTGTAAAAATAACTTATAATGAAAACATCTCAGTAATTGAAGCAGAGCAACGTGTTATCGGAGAATCACATGCAAAGGTCGGTGGATGGTTGATGGAAGCATGGAATCTCCCGTCAATTTTTGTGGATATTGCCAACTACCATCACTCTGTAATGGAAACACAGGAGGATAGTAGATTGGAGGTGGCAATAGTCTCTCTTTCGAACCAACTTGCGCGACTCAAGAGTTTTGGTTTCGGTGGAGATATGAGTGGGGTTGTTCTCGCGGATATTGATGCTTGGAAGATTATTGATGAAGCTTATCCACAAATAAAGAATCTGGATGTAGTAAAATTCATTTGGGATCTCGATGAGGCCTATAACGAAATTGTTGCCATGGAAAGATTAATCAATAATTGAGTATGCCAAACTGTGATGTAACTCATTTTAACAAATACAAAAAATCCTGTACATAATGTTAAAAGTCTTCTGTAAAGTAGACAATAAATTTTCCGATAATATTTATGAATTGGGAACATGACGCTTATGCAACCTGAATTGAATATGATAGAAGATTTTGAGAGCAAAATCAGAGACACAATAGAATATCTTCCACCTATTCCTCTGGTTATGACTGAGCTCATTCAGGCTTTGAGTGACGATATTGATCTCAACGACCTTGGAAAGATTATCTCAAAAGACCCATCGATGAGCATGAACGTTTTAAAAGTTGCAAACTCAGCATTTTATGGCCTGAGAAATAAAGTTGCAACAATAGAACATGCTGTGAGAATGCTTGGGACAAGAGAGATTACTTCGCTCTGTATTGCATGCAGTGCATGTAGTGTATTGAGGCCAGCATCTAGAAAATCAACTATCGATCTTACTTTATTCTGGAGACATTCGGTAGCAACGGGAGTATTTTCAAAGCTTCTTTCCAGTGAATTGAACATTGGTTTGTTGAATAATATCTATCTTGCGGGTCTTATACACGATGTCGGAAAGGTTGTGCTTGATAGATTTGCCCACGATATGTATTCGGATGTTATGAGCCTAGCATACAATGAAAATGTTTCAATATTGGATGCAGAGAAGCGCATCATGGGCGCGTCTCATGATGTGGTTGGAGCCTGGCTTATGGAGAAATGGCAACTTCCGCCAATTTTTAGCCAGGTAGCCATGTACCATCATCAAACGAATAATTCTCCCGATGATTGTCTGATTGCAGTGTCCATCGTTTCATTTGCCAATCATATTGCAAAACGCAAAAGTTTTGGTTTTGGTGGGGAAATGGATGGGGCAATTGTGAGAGAAACAGATGCCTTTAAAATTCTTGAGAGGATAAATCCCGGAATTCGTGGGCTCGATTTTCTTGATTTTATTGAAAGTCTGAATCATGCTCACGAGGAAATAGTGGAAATAGAAAGAGTAATAAACGTCTAGCTTGCCCAAAACTTTCAAGATGCAGTATAATCGTTCATGCAGAAACCGGCTAAGAGACCTTCTGAGCCAATCGAAAGACATGAGACAATACGACAATATATTATAGCTCTTCTACAAGATTATACTATTTCAGCAAAAGAACTCTCTGGTTTTCTGAAAATTCCTGAAAAGGATGTTTATGATCATCTCGGACACATCAGGAAAACGACAAACAAAGGCGGTTATCATCTTGTTGTCAGCCCAGCCAAGTGTGCGAAATGTAGTTTTGTCTTTCGAAAAAGGGGCAGGCTGGCAAAGCCTGGTAAGTGCCCGATCTGCCATGGTAACCAAATAATTCCCCCTTTATTTTCTATAATCAAACATACATAGTTCGATTATCGTGAGATACAGCTATCTCCTTGTTTTTTATGCGATTATTTGGTATAAATATCGCGATAAATGAGAAATATTATAATGAAAATTTGGAGAGATGAAACAGAATACGGAAAATGGTTCTTATTGCTTCCGCTCATTGGTCTTTCAAAGTTATATGGATTTTGCCTCTATGTAAGAAGCTTACTGTACGATTCAGGTGTATTAAAAATTGATGAAGTGCCCATTCCTGTTCTTGCTGTCGGTAATATAACAATTGGTGGAACCGGAAAGACCCCGGTAACGGAAAGACTTGCTTCAAGATTAAAAGAGATAGGGTTTAGTCCAGGGATAATAACCCGTGGGTATAAAAGAACCAGACAAGGCACTTTTTGTGTTGATAAAGACAATGATGAGGCAGTGGAAGTTGGGGATGAAGCATTGATGCTTGCTAGAAAAACGAAAATTCCTGTCGTAGTGGGGGCAAGGCGGTCTATTGCAATCGTGGAAGCTATGAACAAGTGTAGAGTTAACCTTGCAATCCTTGATGACGGCTATCAGGTTCGGAACATCAGGAAGAATGTTGATGTTGTTGTCGTGAAAGGTGGGGAGTACAGTAAATGCACTGACCTTTTCCCACTGGGGCCGTGCAGAGAGCCTATCGGCAGGTTAAAGGATGCGGATGTTGTTCTTATTAATAATGGTAGCGTTAACCCGGAAATTGAAAAAGCAATAGCCGGTATTCCGACTTTCAGGATGGTATACAGGCCTATGCATCTTTACAACGTTAAACATAATCTCATTACCCACTATAACGTGCTCAAAGGGAAAAAAATTCTCGCATTTTCGGGGCTCGGAGATAACAGGTCATTTTTTGAACTTCTAAAATCTTTGGGCGCTGATGTTGTAAGAGAGGTTACCTTTCAAGATCACTACACATATAGAAATAAAGATATTAAAAAACTATCATCCTATAATGATGTTAACTTGATTGTTACAACTGAGAAAGATGCTGTGAAGATATCTGGTATGGACATACCGGATAATCTCTTTTATCTTTCAATTGAAGCAAATATCGAAAAAGAGCAGGAGCTTATTGAGGTCATCTTGAAAAAAATTGGGATCACAGGCATAACCATAACTGACTTGGAAGTCAACAATAGGAGTCAAAAACATTGGACTCATTGACATTGAACTACGAATATGTTTTTTTTGTAATCCCTTAATACTTTTGCCGGTTATGGACTGAACCTTTAAGAAGCAAAATGGAGGAAAATATGGCGGATCGAGTTTTACTATTCGACACAACGTTACGGGATGGAGAACAATCACCTGGCAACACCATGAACACGCCTGAGAAACTAAGGGTTGCGAGACAGCTTGAGACTCTTGGGGTTGATATAATAGAGGCTGGATTCCCAATTGCATCTGATGGAGATTTTGATGCTGTAAGATTAATAGCTGAAACTATTAAACATAGTGAAGTTGCTGGTCTGGCAAGGGCAAACATTGGGGACATTGACCGTGCATGGGAGGCAATCAAGATTGCTAAGAAGCCGAGGATTCATACGTTTATTTCAACTTCCGATATTCACCTCAAGCATCAATTCAGAAAGAATAAGGATGAGATTCTCGAGATTGCTGTAAATGCAGTAAAAAGAGCAAAGAGATACACGGATAATGTTGAGTTTTCTGCCATGGATGCAACACGCAGTGATTGGGACTATCTCTGTCAAGTTTTTTCAGCCGTGATAGATGCAGGAGCAATCACATTAAACGTCCCAGATACGGTTGGGTATGCTGTCCCTGATGAGTTTGGAAAGCTTATCTATTATATCAAGACAAATGTACCAAATATTTCAAAAGCAATTATCAGCGTTCACTGTCATAATGATCTTGGTTTGGCTGTTGCAAATTCGATTGCAGCGATCCGAAATGGCGCCCGTCAAATAGAGTGCACAATAAACGGTATTGGGGAAAGGGCAGGGAATGCATCTCTTGAAGAGATAGCAATGATTCTCCGGACAAGAAAGGATTCATTTGGTCTTGATACAAGAATAAAGACAGAGAAAATTTATCCCACAAGCAGGTTAATAACATCTATCACGGGCGTACCTGTGCAACCGAACAAGGCGATTGTAGGTGCCAACGCCTTTGCCCATGAGTCAGGTATCCATCAGGATGGTCTATTGAAATCAAAAATTACATACGAGATTATGACCCCAGAATCTGTAGGTATCCCAAAAAGTTCTCTCGTTCTCGGCAAACACTCCGGCCGTCATGCGTTCCGAGAAAGAATTATCGAGATGGGATATACCTTGGAAGACAAAGAGCTTAACCTTGCCTTCAAGAGGTTCAAGGCTCTCTCAGATATGAAAAAGGACATTTACAATGAAGATATTGAAATGATCATCATGGATGAGATTTACAAGATTCCAGAGAAATATAAACTTGTTTATCTCAATGTGACATGTGGTAAGGCGATGATACCAACGGCAACGGTGAAAATAGATATTGACGGCACGATATATCAGGATGTCGGTGTCGGGGATGGGCCTGTTGACGCAACGTACAAGATTATAAAAAGATTGGTCAAGACAAATAGTCATCTCCTCAAGTTCTCCATTAACTCTATAACGCAAGACATGGACGCCCAAGGAGAGGTTTTTGTTAAGCTTGAAGAGGAAGGGTGCACGGTGATAGGTAAAGGAGCTGATACGGATATCATTGTAGCCAGCGCCAAAGCATATATAAACGCATTGAACAAGCTTGATTATATAAAAAGCAAGAAAGTTGGAGATGCATAGTTATGGGAATGACAATAACTGAAAAGATACTGGCAGCGCATGCAAGAAAGGATTACGTGGAATGTGGCGAAATTATTGAGGCAAAGCTTGATCTATGCCTTGCAAACGATATTACCGCACCACTTTCATTAGAAGAGTTCAACAAAGTGGGTGCGAAAAAGGTCTTTGACCCGGAGAAAATCGTTTTCGTTCTTGATCATTTTACTCCAAACAAAGATATTCCATCTGCGGAAAATTGTAAAAAAATCAGGGAGTTTTCCAAGAAATATGGTATTAGCCACGTTTACGATGGTGGAGCTTGTGGCATAGAGCACGCACTTCTGCCTGAGGAAGGACTCGTTGTACCGGGTGACGTGATAATAGGTGCTGACAGCCACACATGTACCTATGGAGCTCTTGGAGCGTTTTCTACCGGCGTCGGGAGTACAGACCTTACCTACGGCATGGTAACCGGTAAAAACTGGTTTAAAATCCCGGAGAGCATCAAGTTTCATTGTACTGGCACATGGAGGAAATGGCTTACAGGTAAAGATCTTATTCTCCATATTATCGGGATGATCGGTGTTGACGGCGCCCTTTATGCCTCAATGGAATATGATGGCGAGGCTATTTCTGCCTTATCGATGGACTCACGATTCGCGATTGCAAATATGGCCATTGAAGCAGGTGCAAAGAATGGGATTTTTAAGGCAGACGAGAAAACACTCGCTTTTGTTAAAGATCATGGCACACGGCCTTTCTTGGTTTTTGAGAGTGACAGCGATGCCCATTACCGGGAAGTTTTTGAGATTGACGTGGGTAAGCTTGACCTGAAGGTTGCTTGCCCGTCACTGCCTTCGAATGTCAAAGATGCAAAAGAATTGAGTAATGTCCGTATTGACCAGGCAGTTATCGGTTCATGTACAAACGGAAGGATTGAAGACCTTGCTATGGCAGCTGATATATTAAAAAACAAGAAAGTTTCACAGAGTGTTAGGTGTATTATCATTCCTGCAACCCCAAAAATCTATCTTGAAGCTATGCGAAGCGGATATCTTGAGGTATTTATGGAAGCCGGATGCATCATTTCTCCTCCTACATGTGGACCATGTCTCGGCGGGCATATGGGCATTCTTGCGAAAGGCGAGAAAGCCATCGCAACAACCAATAGAAACTTTGTAGGTAGAATGGGGCACCCTGAGAGCGAAGTGTTTCTTTCTGGCCCGGCTGTTGCCGCAGCAAGCGCTATCAGGGGTTCAATCACCCATCCTTCGGAGGTAGTATGAAATTGAAAGGAAGAGTCTGGAAATTCGGCGACAATATTGACACTGATGTGATAATCCCTGCGCGGTACCTGTCATCGACAGATCCAAAAGTCCTTGGCGAGCATTGCATGGAGCCCCTCGATCCCTCCTTTGCAAAAAAAGTTAGCAAAGGCGACATTATCATCGGTGGCCTCAATTTTGGCTGCGGGTCATCACGGGAGCATGCGCCTATAGCAATCTCTGCCCTTGGCATTCCGCTGGTAATAGCCAAAAGCTTTGCAAGGATATTTTATAGAAATGCATTTAACAAAGGACTTGCCCTTCTGGAGGCAGACATTTTCAATGAGATCGAACAAGGAGACGAGATTGAGGTGGATATTGCCACCGGGACCATTAAGTGGGGATCCCGGGAGGTCAAGGCAAAGCCCATTCCGCCCTTTATGGTCGAGCTCATCAACGAGGGCGGGTTGATAAATCACTTACGAAAAGAACTGGAGGAAGAAAATGAAAAAATATAATGTAGCGGTTGTTGGTGCTACCGGAGCTGTAGGAAACGAAATGGTAACAACCCTTGAACAGAGGAAATTTCCTATAAAAAAACTAACACTTCTTGCATCGGCACGAAGTGTTGGAAAGACCTTGACGTATAAAGGGGAAGAAATTCCCATTGACGAACTTAAGGAGGATTCCTTTAAGGGAATTGACATTGGACTTTTTTCTCCGGGAGGTGCGGTAAGCACGAAGTTCGCGCCTATTGCGGCCTCAAGTGGTTGTGTAGTAATAGATAACACAAGCGCTTTCAGAATGGAGCCCGATGTTCCCCTTGTGGTACCCGAGGTAAATGAACACGCTATTGCCCAGTACAAAAAGAGAGGCATCATCGCGAATCCAAATTGTTCGACTATCCAGATGGTGGTAGTACTGAAGCCACTCCATGACGCTGCAAAAATAAAGAGGGTTGTTGTTTCAACATACCAGGCAGTATCCGGAACCGGCAAGAAAGCCATATATGAATTGGAACAACAGGTACTTGCCATCTATAACAATAGACGAGTTGAGAACAAAGTCTACCCCTGGCAGATTGCCTTTAATATTCTTCCCCACATTGATTCTTTTCTTGAGAGCGGTTATACGAAGGAAGAGATGAAGATGGTTAATGAGACGAAGAAGATCATGGAGGATGACAGCATAAAAGTAACGGCAACTACCGTGAGGGTTCCCGTCTTTTACGGACATTCAGAGTCAGTCAATATAGAGTTTGAGAAGGATTTGAGCCCGGATAAGGCTAGGAAGGTACTCAAGAAAGCACCTGGCGTAAAGGTGGTAGATGATCCGGCAAAAAACAAGTACCCTCTTGCTATTCATGCCGCCGGAAAAGATGATACTTTTGTTGGGAGAATCAGAAGGGATGAATCAGTGCCGTATGGACTCAATATGTGGGTTGTTGCCGATAACATCCGTAAAGGTGCTGCCTTGAACGCTGTTCAAATCGCAGAAGTCTTAGCTCAGAAGTATCTTTAAGAAAAAAAATGGCTCATGGTTTCCCCTTAAAATACCATGAGCCTTGAGCTTTCAATTGGTCTTCTTAATCCTTACCCCTTAATCCTTTAATCCTGCTTTCCGCTATAAGAAGTTGCGTCGTTCCCTATGGCTCCTGTTTCGGAGGGCGAGCAAGCTGAATATCATGAATCTCTTCTTCAATTGCATCAATTTCTGAACGCATACGGGCAATTGTTGCGACTTTTTCCTTTATGAACGGGTCGTCCTTGCTGAGATTTCTTTCAGCTGTCACCTCGTCATAGGCGTACTCACCGATTTCAATAAGAAGTTTATCAATGGTGCGTTGAATTTTTGCGATGTCGAGATACTTCTTTTTCCCGAGTTTTGCTTGTTTTTCAACGTTGAACGCAATATCCTGTGCCGTTTCCTTCAACGCCTTGAAACCATCCTCGGCCATCTTTTTCCAATCGTCTATCGTTGCCATTCTACCTCCACTTGTTCACTTAATTACAATAAAATATACCCGTCGTTCATTCTTTTTTCAAGTGATTGGGGGCCTTTATCCACCTCATTGTTAGTAGGGATTGTCTATCCAATGAGCCAAGCCTCATAAATCTCTTCAACGGTTGTGTATGGTTAAGAGCCTACAGCAAGGAACTGATTAGCAATAGCTTATTGAAATACCTAGACTCTTGTGATAGATTACGATTAACCATGCATAGCGGGTTTTGTCACTTTCTTTTGCTTGTTTGCGGATTACAAACATGAATATAAGATTAAAGCTAGAAGAAAGGGAAAAACTTATACTGGGGCCTTTTGCTCAGAGAAGTAATAAAACAAAAGGAAGGTTGAGGGAAGAGATTGAATGTGATATAAGGCCAGCCTTTCAGCATGATCGTGATCGGATAACGCATAGCAAAGCTTTTCGAAGGCTCAAACACAAAACCCAGGTATTCCTTGCGCCTGTTGGCGATCACTACAGGACAAGACTTACTCATACACTTGAAGTAGCGCAAATTGGAAGAACTATTGCACGAGCACTTGCATTGAATGAGGACCTTGTAGAAGCAATTTGCCTTGGACACGATCTTGGTCATACACCCTTTGGACACGCAGGAGAAGAAGTCCTGAACAGAATTCACGAAGGAGGCTTCAGACATTATGAGCAGAGCCTGAGAGTGGTAGATATCCTTGAGAGGGATGGGAACGGCCTTAATTTGACTGCAGAAGTAAGGGATGGAATTTTAAGGCACTCTAAAGGCAAAGGGAGCGTTGTGATTAAGGACGATCATGATAAACCGCTTACGAGAGAAGCAGAGGTTGTGAGAGTTGCAGACATAATTGCTTATCTTAACCATGACATCGATGATGCTATGCGGGGCAACGTAATTCATGGAGATGATCTGCCGAAAGAATCGAGAGAATACCTGGGGGAAAGTAGTTCAGATAGAATTGATACGATGGTTAGAGGAGTCATACAGGAAGCGCTGAATGATAGTGAAAATAAAATTGGCTTTAGCGAGGGGCTTGAATACCACATTGTCACCTTGCGAGATTTTCTTTATGATAGAGTATATGATAGCGTAACGGTTCATCAGGATTTTTTGAAGTGCTCGAGAATCATTGAAGACCTTTACAATTACTTTCTCCGAAACCACGATGCTTTTCTGGAGGAAACTCGAAGAAATGAGTTCTATGATGAGCCGGCGATCTGTGTGTGTGACTTTATTTCAGGTATGACTGACAGATACGCTTTTAATTTATTCGAAAAAATATTCCTTCCTTTACCATGGAAGATGCAGATTTGAGAATAATAACAGTAGACAGCAGAACCGTTTTCAAAATAAATAAAGATAGAAAACTTGAACAGAAAGGAACTGGAAAAGGATGATGGAAAAGGTTTATAACCCTCATGACATAGAGGACAAATGGTATAAATTCTGGATTAAAAAAAATTATTTTACAGCGGATAATGAATCAAAAAACCAACCATTCTCGATGGTTATTCCGCCGCCAAACGTCACCGGATCACTCCACATGGGACATGCCTTGAACAATACCCTCCAGGATATCATGGCGAGATACAAGAAGATGTCAGGTTTTAACTCGCTCTGGGTGCCAGGGACAGATCATGCAGGGATTGCAACACAGAATGTTGTTGAGCGAGAGCTTGCAAAAGAGGGTTTGGATAGGGAAACCCTCGGTCGCGAAAAGTTTATCGAGCGTGTATGGAAGTGGAAGGAACAATCCGGTGGGATCATTATTGAACAACTCAAGAGACTCGGATGTTCATGTGACTGGTCTCGTCAACGTTTTACCCTTGACGAAGGATTATCACGAGCTGTACGAGAGGTTTTCGTAAGGCTCTATAACGAAGGATTAATTTACAGAGATAACTATATCATTAACTGGTGTCCTCGATGTAAGACCGCCCTTTCAGACCTTGAAGCAGAACATGAGGAAATACAAGGACATCTCTGGCATATCAAATACCCTCTTGCAGATGGTCCCGGTTATCTGACTGTGGCCACCACAAGGCCCGAAACTATGCTTGGTGATACAGCTATTGCTGTGAATCCTGAAGATGAAAGATATCAAAAGTATATCGGACAATATGTAATTCTCCCCATTGTTGAGAAAAAAATACCCGTCATTGGCGATGCTTATGTTGATACATCTTTTGGTACCGGTGTCTTGAAGGTAACTCCGGCCCATGATGTAAACGACTTTGAGATAGGTAAAAGGCGTAATCTTGAGACAGTAAAGGTCATTGACGACGACGGAAGAATGAATGAAAATGCGGGTCATTACCAGGGGATGGATAGATTTGAGTGCAGAGAGAAGATTATTGACGAGCTCAATAATAAAGGTCTTCTGGAAAACATCGAACCTTATGCTCTCGGAGTGGGAAAATGCTATCGATGTAAAACCGTGGTGGAGCCAAGCCTCTCCCTCCAGTGGTTTTTAAAAATGAAGCCTCTTGCCGAGCCTGCAATTGCAGCAGTTCGCGATCACAGAATACGAATTATCCCAGAAATGTGGGAAAAGGTCTATTTTGAATGGATGGAGAATATCAGAGATTGGTGCATTTCCCGCCAAATCTGGTGGGGACACAGGATACCGGTATGGTATTGCGATCATTGTAACAAAATGTATGTTTCCGTTGAAGACCTCACAAAGTGTGATTCATGTAAGGGCAAGCTGAGAAGAGAAACCGACGTTCTGGATACGTGGTTTTCTTCCGGTTTATGGCCATTTACAACTCTGGGCTGGCCTGCAAATACGAAGGATCTAAAGGTGTTTTACCCAACTGCCCTTCTGATAACAGGTTTTGATATACTCTTTTTTTGGGTAGCGAGGATGATCATGATGGGCCTGAAGTTCATGGGAGATGTACCTTTTCGGGAGGTATATATCCATGCCCTCGTACGAGATGCAGAAGGTAAAAAAATGAGTAAGTCGAAAGGTAACGTAATTGACCCACTCATTGTGATTGATCAATACGGTACGGATGCTTTCCGTTTTTCTCTTGCCATGTTGGCAGCGCAGGGAAGGGATATTTTGCTTTCTGAGGAACGTATAGAAGGGGTAAGAAATTTTGTAAATAAAATATGGAATGCCTCAAAGTTGTCACTCTCATTTATTGGCAATTACGAGAGCCAAAGCAATCATAGACAGTCCTCTTTTCTGCCAGATCGCTGGATTCGTTCACGGACCCAGAAAATGGTGCGTGATGTGTCTGAAAGCATAGAAGGATATCGGTTCAATGAAACCGCGAGTATCATTTATAATTTTGTTTGGCGTGAGTTTTGTGACTGGTACCTGGAACTGATAAAACCAAACCTTTATGGCAAGGTAACAGCATTTGATTCGGAAGCTACCCGAACAACTCTCTACCTAACTCTGTGCGATATCCTCAAGGTGCTTCATCCGTTAATGCCTTTTGTTACAGAAGAGATATACCAGCGTCTTCCGGTAAAGGATCACGAAAGCATTATGGCTTCAAACTTCCCGTATTTTAATGAGAGTGAGCTTGACGAGGATAGTGAAGACCGTATGGACATAGTCATGGGTATAATCGATGTGGTGAGGAATATCAGGGGTGAGACTGGAATTGCGCCGAATGTAAAGGTTGACGTAATAATTCGCGGCGGTGATCGTACATCACTTCTGAAAGAATACGAATACTACATAAAAGAACTGGCAAGGATAGAGCAAATCTCATTTACGGCGGATGTTGCTCCAGACCAGTCAGCCGTAGGGGTATATCATGAGATTGAAGTTTTTGTTCCTTTAAAAGACTTAATCGATGTTTCTAAAGAGCTTTCACGAATCAATAAGGAGATTGCAAAAATCGATGAAGATTGCAGGAGATTGAAACAAAAACTTGATAATCCATCATTCAGAGAAAAGGCACCACAAGAAGTCATTGAGAAAAACCAGGCAAATTATGATGAATATCTCAGAAAACGGGAAAAACTTTTGGCAAGTAAAAATCTCTTAGAGAATCTTTCGAGGAGCTAAATGCCACTTAACCTGATCACTGTAGAAAATTTTGTTGCTGAAAACAAGGAAAGGATGAGCGACAAAGCCTTACTCCGTCATGAGCGTTACAGAATCCTTTCAAAGTTGAGAGACAAGCTTCAGCATTCATTAGATGATTATATCCGTTTCGAGAGTGAGCTATCTTCTCTTGTAGTAGACAGGATAACTAGTGCAAAAACCTATCGGGATTTGTCCTTATGTCACAAGCGTGCCGTAGGAGGTATTGAGAAATATTTTCTCGAAGAAGACACAATCGCTGATGTGCATGATCTTTTTCGAATAGTACGAGATGGTCTGACTATACGGGTAATAGAGCTTGTGGAAGAGGATATGGATAGAGAAGGATACGGATATCCTCCGACGAATTTTGTATGGGTCGGTATGGGCAGCGAAGGGCGTGATGAACAGACGCTTATGACAGATCAGGACAACATGATCCTTTATGGGCAAGCAGAAGATGAATTTGGAACAGATTTTCTCAGAGAGGGATGTTATGAATATTTAAGAATGAATAAAGTCGTGGGTGATACGAGGGAGATTACCGGGAAACACATGCTCGACTACTACTTTAAAGTCTTCGCAGAAAAGATCGTTGAAAGACTCCACGAGGTTGGTTTTGAAAAATGCAAAGGCGGTGTAATGCCATCGAATGAGAAGTGGCGTGGCTCCTCAAGCGACTTTCATGATAGGTTAGTACAGAGAATAACCTATGAACGAGGAATCTTCGAAACCCTCGACATTATAATTTTAACGGATGCACGTGCTATTTATGGTGATAAGAATTTACTGAACAGTTTCAGGCAAGACTTCTTCAGGATGCTAACGGACAACAAGGCGGTTATGAAAGATTTATATGAGTCAGCGGTTCTTATGCCAACGGCATTGAGTTTTTTTGGTAATTTTAAAACGGAGAAATCAGGAGAGCATAAAGATATGATCAATATCAAGCTAGTTGGATGGGCTCCTTTGATTCTAGCTGTTCGTATGGTTGCAATAACAAACGATATTTTTGATACAAACACCTTAAGGAGAGTTAGGCTTCTGAGAGAGAAGAATGTAATTAAGAAAGAAATGGAAACAGATCTTATAGATGCATATCTCATTTTCGTTAAGTTTCGTCTTCATAACCAAATCAACAATAAAGATGGCAATCAATCCAACATGAACTTCTTATATCCAAGCAATTTAAGCGAAGACGAACAAGGTAAGCTGAGAAAGGCGATGAGAACAGTCGAAAGTTTTCAGAAGTTTATACAGGAACGGTTGCTATTCGGGCAACCGGTTTAAGGAGGGATAGATGAAGGTTGTGGAGCTTATGAACAGAAATGTAGCGACTTGTCACCCCGATGAAAAACTAAATGTTATCATTAATAAATTTGAACTATTTAATATAGCAGGTATGCCTGTGGTGGAAAAGGGGAAGCTGGTAGGTATTGTTTGTCAGAGTGATATATTGAAAGGCTTGAAAACCAGCTCCATGCAGGATCTGACCGTTAAGGATGTTATGGTAACGAACGTACTTTTTGTATCTCCCACGGAGTCTGTTGTAGCAGTTGCACGAACAATGGTTGAAAAGCATATTAACAGAATACCAATCGTTGAGAATGATACCGTTGTTGGAATAGTTACCCGAGGAGATATCATAAAAGCTGTAGCAGAATGCGGGTAACCATCGTAACATAGATTGAAAATCCAACAGTGTGTGAATAAAAAAACGAGGAGAGTATGAAGATAACAAGAGAGGTTGTTGAGTATGTTGGACACCTGGGTAGACTTGACCTTGAATCCCACGAGGTTGATCTTTATACGGATCAGCTTGACAGAATTCTTCAGTATATGGACAAGCTCAATACACTTAATACTGAAGGCATTGAACCAACAAATCACGCTATACCCTTAGATTGTCTGTTGCGAGAGGATTTTGTCAAGGAATCTTTTAAAATCGAGTCATCAATGCAGAATGCCCCGGAAAGAAAAGGAAATTTCTTTAAAGTACCCCCAATAATTGAAGTGGAAGAGTAATGATCCAGCATAGTGTTCAGGGCATAGATCAAAGAGACTAAACGCATGCTCTATGCTGTCTTACGTTAGCGAGGAGAAATATTGTGAAAAAATTTTATGATATGACGATACAAGAGACAAGAAACCTTTTAAGAAAAAGGGAGATTACCGTTACAGAACTAACTTCTTTTTATATAGAGAGAATACAACGATATGACAAAGACGTAAAGGCGTACCTAAGGGTGACAGATGAAAAAGCACTTGAAATGGCCCATTATGCAGAAAGAAAGATTGAGCAAGGAGAAGATGGACCTTTTTTGGGTATACCCTTTGGCATTAAAGATATTTTCTGTACTGAGGGAATCGAAACGACCTGTGCATCCCAGATTTTAAAAGGCTTTATTCCTCCTTATGATGCCACGGTCATAAAGAAACTGAAAGACGGAAGGTTTATTCACCTCGGAAGGCTTAACATGGATGAGTTTGCTATGGGATCATCCACCGAGAATTCATCATTCCAGACAACAAAGAACCCCTGGGATTTAAGCCGCATACCTGGCGGTTCAAGTGGTGGTTCGGCGGCGGCAGTAGCTGCCGGACTTTGCGCTGCTGCCCTGGGTACCGATACAGGAGGTTCGATTAGGCAACCAGCCAGTCTTTGTGGGGTTGTCGGTATGAAGCCGACATATGGGAGGGTTTCGCGATACGGTCTTGTTGCGTTTGCATCCTCGCTTGACCAGATTGGTCCTTTGACCAGAAACGTCACTGATTGTGCCATTGTAATGAACGCCATAGCTGGTTTTGATCCCATGGATTCCACATCGATTCCTCAACCAGTTCCTGACTACACCAAGTGTCTAGGAAAAGATATTAAAGGTTTAAAAATAGGCATTCCAAAGGAATACTTTATCACGGGAATGGACCCAGATGTTATGAGGGCAATCGAAGAATCTTTGACAGTGTTTGAAAAACAAGGAGCCATCATTGTAGATGTTTCTTTACCTCATACTGAATATGCTGTTGCAACATATTATGTAATTTGTACTGCCGAAGCATCTTCGAATCTTGCGAGATACGATGGCGTAAAGTACGGTTTAAGAACAGAGGGGAAGGATATTATCGATATGTACAAAAAGACAAGGCTGAAAGGCTTTGGCAAGGAAGTGAAACGGCGAATTATCTTGGGTACATACGTCCTATCGTCAGGCTATTATGATGCATACTACCGAAAAGCTGGCAAAGTAAGAACACTAATAAGACGAGATTTCGATAAAGCCTTCAAAAGTTGTGACATTCTTGTAACACCTGTTTCGCCGACAACCGCGTTTAAGATTGGTGAAAAGATGGAAGATCCTTTGACCATGTATCTCTCTGATATATTTACGATACCTGTCAATCTTGCCGGATTGCCGGGAATGTCTGTTCCATGTGGATTTGATGCAAGCGGTTTACCTATTGGGCTTCAGATCATAGGCAAACCGCTTGATGAAGCGCTTATGATGCAGGCTGCATATGTCTTTGAAAGTGAAAAAAACATAAAGAAGATACCTGACACCTTTCGTTAGGAAAGTATCTAAAAAATGGTTCTTTCACTCACAAAGCATAACATAAAGAGCTTCCTGTTGGCTCTCAAAGGAATGGGAGTTGATTCGTATGTGATCAACAAAGAAGATACTATAACTCTTTTGGCCATTCAGAGGGCTGTCAAAGGCTGTCATAGGTGCGATTTAGATAAAACGAGACGGAATGTAGTATTTGGCGAAGGCAGTAATAAAGCAAAAGTCATGTTTATTGGTGAGGCTCCGGGAGTGGACGAAGATATCCAGGGAAGGCCTTTTGTGGGTAGGGCAGGAAAACTTCTTGATCAGCTATTCGAGCATATTGGCCTGAGACGTGAGGATGTGTATATCTGTAATGTCCTTAAATGCAGGCCACCTAACAACAGAGACCCTGAAGAGTCTGAGATTATAGCATGTAAAGATTATCTTTTTTCCCAGATTGAACTCATAAAGCCAAAAATTATTTGTACCCTCGGGAGGCATGCTTACAATACCCTTATGAATGTTGATGAACGAATCACGAAAGTACGTGGTATCGTAAAAGCATTCAAGGGAATAACGCTCTTACCTACCTACCACCCGTCATTTCTGCTCCGTAATCAGGATAAAATCAAAGAAGCATGGGAGGATATGGAGCACTTGAAACAGCTCCTTAAGGGATGAAAATACTGTCCGCAGAATATCTAACGACCATAGTTACGCCAGAAAAGAGAGAGTTCATCAAAATACCTGAGGTTTGCTTTATCGGAAGGTCTAATGTAGGAAAGTCATCACTTATTAACAGACTTGTAATGAGAAAGATAGCGCGAACCAGCTCAACACCGGGAGCAACAAAGGCAATAAATCTCTTCAAAATCCACTATGAGTTCAATGAGTTGAGGAAATGGGTCATTTTCTCAGATTTCCCAGGTTTTGGTTACGCGAAAGTTTCAAAATCTACCTATCGCAGCTGGGAATCAATGATTAATACGTATATCACAAAAAATCCATCAATACAAAGGGTTACCTGGATATTTGATATAAGAAGAGACCCAGATGTCCTTGACAAGACGGTTCTCGAATGGATTCGTCACAGCCAAATACCATTCTCAATTATTCTTACCAAAAGCGATAAGGAGAACCGCAGCTTCGGATTGGGTAAAAAAGATAAACTGGGGAAAGAGTTTCAGACAAATGATATTTTTATTTTCTCAGCAAAAGATGGGTATGGAAGGGAGGAAGTCCTCTCCCACTTCTTTACGGCCCTTATAAAACAGGAAATATGATTGTTATATCATTAAGTTATCTTAAATCATTTAGAGTAAATATTGATTTAAATAGATAACCTTTTGATTCTATTGTATCTTTACCACCTTCGAGACGATCAAGAATAGCAATAATTCCTTTAACCTTGTAACCTTCTTTTTCGGTTGCTTCAATGGCCTTCAGAGAAGACCCTCCTGTAGTTACAACATCTTCGAGGATCACCACATTCATTCCGGCTTTCAGATTCTTGCCGCCTTCAACCCATCTGTTCGTGCCATGGCCCTTTGGTTCCTTTCTGATAAGAAATCCCGAAAGATTATCATTTTTCTTGTACGATTCAAGAACTACCGCACAAACAAGAGGATCACCGCCTATACTGACGCCCCCTACCGCATCAATACCTGGTATCTCTCGTGTCATTGCATGCATAAGCTTACCAACAAGAAACATCCCTTCAGGATTTAAAGTGGTTTCTTTGGCATCGATGTAATAGGTGCTTTTCTTTCCACTTACGAGGGTAAAATTACCTTCTTCATAGGATAGAGTCTTGAGAATTGTCAAAAGCCGGTTTTTTTCAGTCATGATTGTTAGTTATCCCCCTACTAAATATTTTTTTAAAAATTCACTTTATTGGTGGTTCAATAAATTTCATGCTCTTTTCACAAAAAGTTCCATCTGTTCAAGCTCCATATCCCACGGAAATTTTAGCGGGTAGCACCCCGAGAAACATGCATCGCAGAACGTATAGTCAAAAGAGCTGTCATTGCCTCCAATTGCTTTTGCCATACCATCGATGCTGAGATATGCAAGGGTGTCGGATTCCATATATTTGTTTACTTCTTCAACCGTATGAGAGGATGCGATAAGCTCCCCTCTGGAAGGAGTATCGATGCCATAAAAACACGGATACGTCGTTGGAGGCGAGCTGACCCTGAAGTGAACTTCTTTCGCACCGTACTGACGGAGCATCTTGATGATTTTTCTTCCTGTGGTAGCTCTTACGATGGAGTCGTCTATCACAATAATCCTTTTACCTTTGACCATATCATGGACGGCATTTAATTTCAGTTTTACTCCAAAATTGCGAATGGACTGTTCTGGCTCAATAAAGGTTCTGCCCACATAGTGATTACGAATCAGACCAAGTTCAAAAGGAATTCCCGTTTCCTGGGAATACCCGATCGATGCACTAATCCCTGAATCAGGAATGGGGATCACCATATCTGCATCCACGTGAGTTTCTTTTGCCAATTGCCTGCCAAGGGCTTTTCTCACTGAGTATACTGTTCTACCAAAAACGAAGCTGTCAGGCCTTGCAAAATAGATATATTCAAAAACACAGTGACGAGGATTAACCTTCTTAAATGGCTTATAAGATTTCATCCCGTCCTTGCTAATATAGAGAACTTCTCCGGGTTTGATTTCTCTTATATATGATGCTCCAACAAGATCAAAAGCACACGTCTCGCTTGAAACCATATAGGAATTCCTTAGCTTGCCCAACACAAGGGGTCGAAATCCATGTGGATCACGGACTGCTATGAGTTCTCTATCGGTAAGGACTAATAAAGAGTATGACCCTTCGATACGTCTCAAGGCGCTGATTAATCTGTCAAGAGTGGTGTTTTCATGAGAAAGGGCAATAAGATGAATTATGACTTCTGTGTCTGTTGACGATTGAAAGATTGACCCATAGTTCTGAAGTTCTTCTTTGATAATAAGGGCGTTTGTTAAATTTCCGTTATGGGCAATTCCAATATCCCCCCTCGAGTATTCAAACATAAGGGGTTGAGCATTCCCGAGTTTGCTTGAACCGGCTGTTGAATATCTGACATGACCTATTGAGCCATAACCTTGAAGTTTATGGAGAACATCAGAATTAAATATCTCAGAGACAAGACCCATCTCACGATGCGCATGCATATCATAACCATCGGTGCTCACTATGCCGGCACTTTCTTGACCTCTGTGTTGTAAGGCGTGAAGGCCAAGGTATGTTATATTTGATGCATCTTTATAACCAAAGACTCCAAAGATTCCGCACATTTTCTAACACCTTCCGTAGATTTCTCACTATTCCATCTAAAAGAACCTAAAATAATGTTTCAAACCACAATTTAGTGATGTTTTTTTAAGGCAATGATCTTGAATATCTCCAATGTTTCTTATGAAAAAAACAAAGAAGTAATTTGTTATAATTGATTATCATTTCAATCACAATATTGTAATATAAAAAACTTCTATGGAAAAGCAAAATGACATTACAAAAAAACCAATTCTCTATATAAAAGGTGTTGGACCAAAGATTGCTGAGCTAATCAGCCAAAAAGGAATACATACCCTTGAGGATCTTTTTTACCTTCTACCAAACAGATATGAGGATAAAAGAGCCATAAAAAAGATAAATGAAATCATTGAGGGTAATAATGCTGTGGTTGTCGCAAAGGTAATAACCTCGCGCACCGTTTATTTTCCAAAAGCTAGAAGGCGAGCTTTTGAGGCAATTGTTCATGATGAGACAGGATCATTAACTCTCAGATGGTTTAATGTTGTGCTTCCCTATTTAAAGGGGCTCTGTTTAAAAGATACTATTCTTTTATTGTCTGGAAGAATTACAAGGTTCGGGAAAGATTTACAGATGGTGCATCCGGAGACTGTAATTCTTGAGAATGAGACTGAGCTTGAAGAGTTACAAGGCATCATTCCGGTTTATCCTGATATAAACGGATTGAAACAAGGAACGTTGAGAAACATAGTAAAGCAGGCATTTGTTCAATACGCTGGTAGCATAAGAAGTATCATTCCGTCGGCTTTGGAAAACTCGTTGGGAATTGGATATTTCAAGGAAGCCCTTATCAAACTCCATTGTCCGGATGAAACAATAGTTGATAACGAATTACGTCAGAAATATATAGACCGACTGATCTTTGAAGAGTATCTTCTCTTTCAAATTTCATTGCAGATGAAGAAACAATCTGTAAAAAAGGAGCAAGGTATTGCATTCACAACTGATGGTTTTTACAGAAAGAAGTTTGAGAAGGGGCTGTCCTTTAAGCTCACCAATGCACAGAGCAAGGTTATAGGAGAAATAGAAGGAGATATGAGAAACAAATCGCCTATGAACAGATTATTGCAGGGCGATGTTGGGTCAGGAAAAACAATTTGTGCCATAGCCGCTGCATGCATTGCCATAGACAGCGGGTATCAGGTTGCCTTTATGGCACCTACAGAGATACTCGCTGAGCAGCAGTATCTTGCAATACACAAGTTTTTCGACACTATGGGACTTGCCGTTGCATACTTGAGAGGCAATATGGGCAAAGAGCGTTTGGCTATTATTGACTCAATTAAAACAGGTAAAATTCAGGTGGTGGTCGGGACTCATGCCTTATTGCAGGAAGATGTGGAGTTCAATAGGCTGGGCCTTGCCATTATTGACGAGCAGCACAG
>JAEAME010000544.1_pt1 | contig 37221 bp, 30 predicted proteins | sample 8958731 | NCBI WGS metagenome assembly JAEAME01 (sample SAMN16933194, study PRJNA681113) | bioreactor sludge metagenome | isolation source: anerobic bioreactor sludge (Control) | place: India:Bengaluru | collected 2018-10-24
GTGACTATAGCGGCGGGGTTCCACCTCTTCCCATTCCGAACAGAGAAGTTAAGCCTGCCCGCGCCGATGGTACTGCGCAAGCGGGAGAGTAGGTCGTCGCCCTTCTTTATCAACCCCGGCTCCCTTCGAGCCGGGGTTGTCTTTTTTTTACCCTCCCGCCCCGGAATCCCCATCACCCGTTTCCCCGGAACCCCCCTTCCAAACTATTTATCAGGCAGTTGTTAATTATTTAGAAAATAAGGGATTACTGATCTTGCCATTCTTCCTCTTTTGCTATTTTTGTCTTTATTTATGTAAAACGGATGCCCGGCCTGAAAAAGATATGCTCTCTGCTGGCCCTGTGGGGACCCCTCTTGGCCTTCGCCCAGGAGAAACCCCGGATCATCGGCCCCGGAGAATCACCCGGCGATGCCCCCAAACCCGCAAAAACCATCCTCCCGCGCGTAAAAGCCTGGCAGATATCACCCGACGGTGCCTCCACAGACTCCCTCCGCATCGACACCCTCCTCTACAACTATCACAACTACCACCCGGCCTACAAACATTCCATCACCAACAGCTACACCGGCAACTACGGGGGCGCCGTCATGACCCACGATTTCTCGCTACGTTCCTATCATACCGGCTTCTATTTCCTCAGGAACCACGACCCCTACCTGCTGACCCCCCGCCGGCTTCACTATTACAACACCACCACCCCCTATACGCTGCTCGACTACAGCCAGAGTGAAAATAAAAACCGAAGCAGCGAAACCAGGCTCAACGTACTCCACTCACAAAATATTAACCCAAGGCTGAATGTGACTTTCCGCTACGATCAGGCAAAATCGGAGGGACAATATAATTTCCAGAGCAACCGCAACAACGCCATCACCCTTTACTCCGGTTACAGCGGGGAGAAACTCCGGCTCTACGGCGGTTTCCTTTTCAACCGCATCCAGAACGAGGAAAACGGCGGCATGGCCGACGATTCAGAGCTGCCGGGCACCGAAACCCGCTATGTGCAGATGCGCCTTACCGACGCACGAAGCGATTACAAAAGCAATTATTTCTTCGCGGGAGCCGGCTACCAACTGGGTTTCCGGAAAAAAACAGGCGATAGCGTCATGTTCAGACCTGTGGCCGATCTCCTTTATTCGTTCGTGATGTCGAACAACCTTCGGCTCTTTTCCGAAGGCGAGGAGGATGACAACAGCGATTTCTTCCCGGAGTCTTACCTGAACCGGGAATTCACCAACGACTCGGTCCGCTTTAACAGCATCACCAACATTCTCCAGCTGAAGTTTGACGAATCGCCCCAACGAAAGTACAGCTTCGGGAAACGTGCCTACGCCGGTTTTGAACTGGTAACCCGTTCGTATGCTTCGCCCGCCTACAAGGACCCGGTGTATCCCTTTTTCAAAGGCTCTTTCAAGGGCAGTCTGTACGAAGGACCTGAGGCCTGGTGGAACCGGAAAAAATACCTGAACAGCTTTGTGGGCGGGGGTATCTTCAGGCATTCAGGGAAATTCTGGAGCTGGGAGTTCGAGGGAAGGCAGTATTTCTCGGGCTGGCTGGCCGGGCAGACAGAGCTGAACGGAACCCTTGCCAAACCGTTCCCCTTTCTGCGCGACAGCCTTGCGGTCCTGACCATCGAAGGAAACCTGCTCAACAAGGCGCCCGATTATTTTCAGGAGTCCTATTTCTCAAACCGGGCCCGGTGGAACCTGGATCTGAATTTCGAGCAGCGGATGAATGCGTCGGGCCGGTTTGTCTCTCCCCGCCACCACCTGGATGCCGGGGTGAAATATTCGCTGATCAACAATTTCATCTACCACGACACCCTGGGGATACCGGCACAAACCAAAAAGGAGCTGTTGGTGCTGGCAGCCTTCGTGAACAAACAGTTTCATCTCGGACCTTTCATTCTGGAGACCGATCTTCTCTGGCAGAAAGCCTCTGCGCCTGAATTCCTTCATCTCCCCGGCCTGTCGGCACGGCTGGTAGCCAGTTTCAACACGGTGCTGGCCAAGGTGCTTTATCTGCAGATGGGGGCCGATACCCGTTATTTCACCGCCTTCTATGCCGATGCCTATCAGCCTGCTACGGGGTTCTTTCATTTGCAATATGAAAAGAAGATCGGGAATTACCCCTATGTGGATCTGTTTGCCAACCTGAAGCTTAAACGCACCCGGGTTTTTTTCCAATACCTGAATGCAGGTTCCCTGCTGCTCGGCCAACCCTATTTCGGGGCTCTGCATTATCCCATGAACGGTGCCTCTTTCCGGCTCGGGGTAGCCTGGTCGTTTTATAACTGACCGCTGCGGGCGATTCCCGGCAGCCTTGCCAGGAGGTCGAGGAGCTCAGCGAGCATCATGGCGGTGGCCCCCCAGATGATTTCCCCTTCGCAGAGGTAGCCCGGAACCCTCAGCCTGCCGTTGCCGGTATAGACTTCGGCGCTGGCATGTCCGGGAAGGAGCTGCTTGCTGACCAGCGGGAAATAAACCTCTTTCTCAGCTTCCGCGGTATGAAGGGTGATGCGGGGAAGGACGGGCTTCCAGGCTGCAAAGGGATGGACCAGGTAGTGGCTGACGGGAATGTACAAAGGAGTCAGGGGGCCTAAAACATCTTCTTCCTCCAGACTGACTCCTGTTTCTTCCGCCATTTCCCGGAGGGCGGCTGCCAGGGGGCTTCCGTCGCCCTCCTCCTGCCTTCCACCCGGAAAAGCAATCTGCCCCGGATGGTGTACCATCCGCATGGTTCTTCTGATCAGGAGGGTGCGAAGATCCTCACCCGATGGGAACAACAGCACCAACACCCCGCTGTTCCTCACGGAACCTGACCGATGGGGGATCTCCAGTGTGCGGCCCGGGGGCAGCATCTTCCGGTGGGAACGCTCTCCCGGCAGCTCCCCGGCAAGCAGTCCGCCCACCAATTCCTTCCACCCGTGCGTCATCCCGGTTCCTTTTACAGCAAATCCTTCCTGTCAGTCAAAACGGAGGCTTTTTTCGGGCGAGATCCGGCTGATGAACCCTGCCGGCGCCACCAGCATCAGAACGGTGATGGCCATCGTCCCGGCGTTGAGCAGCAAAAAATGGGGCAGCGACAAGTGAACTGGCACAATCTCCATGTAATAGGAGGAGGGGTCCAGACTGAACAGCCGGAAATGCTTCTGGAGCAGGAGCAGCACGATGCCGAGCAGGTTCCCGAGCAGAAGCCCCCGCGCGATCAGCATCGAGGAGAGATAAAGGAAGATCTTGCGGATGCTTCTGTTGCGGCTTCCCAGCGCCTTCAGCGTGCCGATCATTCTGCCCCTTTCCAGGATCAGCACCAGCAGGGCCGAAATCATGTTGAAACCTGCCACCGTGATCATCAGCGTCAGGATGATCCAGACATTCAGATCGAGGATCGACAGCCAGTCGAAGATCTGCGGGTATTTTTGCCGGATGGTCATGGGACGAAGGGTCGTGCCGCTGGCCGGGGAATAATGGGCTACTTCCCGCCTTACCCGGCCGAAGGTTTCTTCCAGTGCGGCGGGATTGCGCAGATAAATCTCATATCCGCTGACCTGAAGGGAATCCCATCCGTTCACCTGTTGGACCTGCCGGATATCGCCGATAACAAACAGGTCGTCGAATTCCTGGAGATGGGTGGCGAAAATGCCGCTGACAGAAAACCTCCTGATCCGGGGTATCCGTTCGTCTTCGTTGATGAAGTAAAGGAACAGGGGATCGTCCAGCTTCAGCATGAGCTTATTGCACAGGTTCCGGGAGATCAGCACCCCTGAACTGCGTTCGCTGCCGAACAGGGGCAATTCCCCTTCCTGGAGATGGCGGCTGAAAAATTGGCGGTTGTAAGTGGAGTCCACCCCTTTAAGGACGATCCCCTGGATGTATTCTCCGGTCTTGATGATTCCGGGTTTTGTGGCAAAAGGGCTGATTCTCTCAACATTGTCCATGGCCGCCAAGGCGGGCAGAAAGGGTTGTTCTTTTCTGACCGGACGGGTTTCAAAGGAGAGGTTGGTATCGAAATTCATCAGCTGGATGTGGGCTCCGAATCCGGAGACTTTGTCGCTGATCTCCTTTTTAAAGCCTGTGACCACGGCAACGGCCAGCAGCATCAGGGTCATCCCCAAAACGATCCCCGCCAGCGCTACCCGGATGATCCTGCCTGATATTTTACGGCTGTCGCCTTTTTCAGTAAAGAGCCTGCGGGCGATATACCATTCGGTGTTCACTTCTTGCGGTTGATCAGGGGTAATGCGAACAGGGAGAGCAACCCCAGGAAGATGATCATCAGGGTCATGGTGGTATGGACGACAAAGGCGAAGATGATCCCGTTCCCGGGAGCCACGCCATACAATGCCAGCCCTTCCCGGGTCATGAAATGCCAGGTGCCCAGGCCGCCCTGCACAGGCGCCACCATGCCGAAGCTGCCCATTATGAATGCCGTAAGCCCCGAAAGGGGCGACAACCCCCGGGTGAAGTCAAAGGCAAAAAAAGCGACATAAAACATCAGGTAATACATCACCCAGATGAAAAGCGAGTGGAAAAGCAGGGCTCCCTTCCGTTTCACATCCCTGAAGGAGACGATTCCCTCCTTCAGGTGGGAAAGGGTGCTGCCTATTTTCCGGTAAAAAGCGCTTCCGGCGATTTTTTTACGGAAGAACAGGAGAAACACCAGCAGCAGCAGGATTCCTCCCGCCAGCCAGGGAGAGGTAAGCATGGAGGTGACCTTCTGCCCCACTTCGGGATTGTTATGCAGGAATTGCAATATCTGGCCGAATTGCAGCAACAGGGCGAGGAGGGTGAAGAGCAGCAATACCAGCACATCGATGATCCTTTCGGTTACGACGGTACCCAGCAGTCGCGTGAAGGATACTTTTTCGTACTGGGCCAGCACCCCGCAGCGGGAGATTTCTCCCATCCGGGGGAAGACAAGGTTCATGAGGTATCCCACCATGACCGACAGAAAGGTGTTGATAAAACCGGGTCGGGTTCCCAGCGGCTCTATCAGGTAATTCCACCGGACCGCCCGGCTGATATGGCTCAGAAGACCAATGAACAGGGAAACCCAGATCCAGAAATAATTCACGTCGTTCCGGAGCACCGCCTTGATCTCACCGATGTCCTGGTCCTTGTAAATCAGCCAGAAAATCAGCAGTCCGGCCAGAAAGAAAAGCAGGTTTCGGATCCCTTTCCCGTATTTGCTGTTAATTGTCATCCGCTACTGTATAAAAGTGCTCTGCCGGCCCTGTTGAACCGCAAAAATGTTATTTTTACGCGGCTTGCCGGGGAGCTTTCCGTTTTTGGAAATTCCTGCAAAAGTAATAAAAGCTTTCATTTGAAAAGGCCGGAAGGTGCCGATTCGAATCCGAACCGTCTGATGACCGAATACCTGCATCCGAAAAAAAGACTGGGGCAGCATTTCCTGAAGGACCGGAACATCGCCCGGAAAATCGTTTCCGGATTGCAGGCTGCCGGTTGCGCGCAGGTGGTCGAAATCGGCCCGGGAATGGGCATGCTGACGCAGTTCCTGCTCGAAAGGCCGGATATCAGGCTGAAGGTCATTGAAATAGACGGTGATTCGGTTGCATTTCTCCGTACCCGCTTCCCGGGGCTTTCCGGAGGCATCGTCGAGGGAGATTTTCTCACGGTGGAGGAAGAACGGTTGTTTGAGGGCCGTTTTGCCGTCATCGGGAATTTCCCCTACAACATCTCCTCCCAGCTGTTTTTCCGGATTCTGGAGCTGAGGGACAAAATCCCCGAGGTGGTCTGCATGATCCAGCGGGAGGTGGCCGAGCGCATTGTCAGCAACCCCGGAAACAAAACCTACGGGATCCTGTCGGTGCTGATCCAATCCTTTTATCGTACGGAGCTGCTCTTCAGGGTGGGCGAACAGGTGTTTTTTCCTCCCCCGAAGGTTCAGTCGGCGGTAATCAGGCTGGTGCGGAACGACAGGCAGGCCCTGGACTGCAACGAGCCGCTGTTCTTCAGCGTGGTGAAAACGGCTTTCAACCAGCGGAGAAAAATGCTGCGGAATGCACTGGAACCCCTCTGCCCGTCCGCCGGGGAGGTAAAACCCAGACAGGAGGGTTTTCTGCCCCTCCGCTTTTCGGGGAAACGGGCCGAACAGCTCAGCCCCGAAGACTTTGAAGAGGTAACCCGGATCATGGAATCGTTAATAACACAGCAACATGGGGATTGAAACAGACAGGAACTATGCCGACGAGATCAGGAATCTGGTCGAAGCGCAAAACAACCAGGGCATTACGGATTTGGTGCACGACATGCACCCCGCCGACATAGCGGAAATCCTGGCGGCCCTGCCCCTCGAGCATGCCATGTTCGTTTACCGCCTGCTCGATTCGGAAACCGCCTCCGATGTGCTGGTGGAGATACCGGACGACGAGCGGAACCAGCTGCTGAACGCCCTGAGCCCCGATGTCATCGCCAGGGAGTATATCGAATACATGGATTCCGATGACGCAGCCGACATTCTGGGAGGACTGGACGAAGAGGTTAAGAAATCGGTGCTGAAGGAGATCGACGACCTCGAAATAGCGGGCGACATTGTGGACCTTCTCGAATATGAGGAGGACACGGCCGGGGGTATCATGGCCAAGGAACTGGTGTCGGTTAACGAAAACTGGACCGTCGGCGTATGCCTGAAGGAGATCAGCCGCCAGGCCGACGACGTGGATGAGATCTACTACATTTACGTGGTCGACGACAACGAATTGCTGAAGGGTGTTCTTTCCCTCAAAAAGCTGCTGCTGAACAATACCAACACCCGAATCTCCAAGATTTACAACCCGGATATCAAATGGGTCACCACGGAAACCCCGCAGGAGGAGGTTGCCTGGATGATGGAGAAATACGACCTGGTCGCCATTCCCGTGGTCGACGAGATCGGACGGCTGAAGGGAAGGATCACCTTCGACGACGTGATCGACGTCATGCGCGAGGAGGCGGAACGCGACTATCAGATGGTGTCGGGTATTGTAGGCGATGTGGAGCCGGGCGACAAAGTCTGGAGCCTTACCCGGGCCCGTTTCCCCTGGTTGCTGGTGGGGCTGCTGGGAGGCATCCTCGGAGCCCGCGTCATAGGGGCCAACGAAAACGCCCTTAAAATCGTCCCGGAGATGGCCTTCTATTTCCCCCTCATTGCCGCTATGGCGGGAAACGTGGGCGTGCAATCCTCCTCCATCGTCGTGCAAAGCATCGCCAGCGGTGTCAGGGACTTTGAAACCACCTCCCGGAAACTGGTGAAAGAGCTGGGGGTCGCGATGATCATCGGCATCACCTTTTCGATGATCATCTTTGTCTATAATGTTTCGTTCAGCGGAAACATGAACCTTACCTGGGCGGTATCGATGTCGCTTTTCATCGTGATCCTGTTTGCCTCGGTTTTCGGTACGGTCATTCCCCTGCTGCTGAACAAGCTGAAAATAGACCCTGCCCTGGCAACGGGGCCTTTCATCACCACCATGAACGACATTCTGGGATTGACCATCTACTTGCTGATCAGCAAGCTGTTTTTCAATATCCTGTAAGTCAGACCGAATTCATCGCCACGACCGGGTCGAGGCGGGCGGCGCTCCGTGCCGGCAGCAACCCGGCCAGAAAACCGATTATGCCTGAGATAAAAATCCCCAGCAGGATGTTGGTCACCGTCAGACGCAGCGTCATGTCGGCAACGAAATTGAATATCAGCGTGGCGCCGAGCACCAGCAGCAGGCCCATGATGCCCCCCATGAGGGATAGAATCACCGCCTCGAAAATGAATTCCAGCAGGATGAAAAACCGTTTGGCGCCCAGCGACTTTTGAATTCCGATGATTTTGGTGCGCTCTTTCACCGATACAAACATGATGTTGGCGATGCCAAAGCCTCCCACCAGAATGGAAAAGCTGCCGATGATCCACCCCGCCAGGTTGAAGACTTTAAAGAAAGCGTCAAACCGGGTGGCGATAAAATTCACTTCATTAAGGGCGAAGTTGTTTTCCTCCAAGGGTTTCAGCCGCCTGACCGACCGCATCAACGCTTCGGTGGAGGCCCTGAATTCATCCTGGTCGGTGCCGGCTTTGGCGCGGACGCAGATCGACTGGCCCTGATCACGGTTCCTGACATCGATCAGATTGTAGGAGGTGACTACCGGGATGTGCAGCCGTTTGTCCATGCTGGTGTTGAACATGTCCTGCCCGGTTTTCTCATACACCCCGATGATGCGGATCTGATAGCCCTGCACCTTGAGGCTTTTCCCCACCGGCCGGAGCCCTTCGAACAACCGGTTGGCGATCTCGCTGCCGATCAGGGCCAGGGGAGCCCCTGACTGCATTTCCGAAGGGGTGAAATACCTGCCCTGGCTCACCTTCAGGTTCCAGAGGTCGTCAAGGGGATAGGTGGAGGCCAGCACTTCCGCGTCGTCGATATGACGGTTCCCATACCGGACCATGCGGTTGAATCCCATGGTGAAGACGGCATTGTCGGCCAGCCTGGACCTGCGCATCAGTTCTTCCGTCTCCTCCGGGGTGACCGCAGGGCGGTTGATGTATTTCCACCAGGGATACTCCGTTTCCCCCTCCGGCGGCGCCCACGGCCATTTCTCAATGTAGACCAGATTGTTCCCCAAGGCATTCAGGCTGTTCCGGATATACCGCTCCAGCGAGTCTATCACCGTAAACACGGAGATGATGGCAAAAATTCCGATGGTAATCCCCAGCAGAGACAACAAAGTCCGCAATTTATTCACCATGAGTGAGTTGATGGCAGACCAGAAACTTTCGTAAATCAACCTTGATAACAGCATGGCTGGCTGTCGGGCCCGCCACGCGGATCCCGCTCCCTGTTGACGCAAAGATCCACTTTTTTCTCAAGGATTCAAGCCGGGTACAGGCCCGATTTTGTATTTTCCGGTTTTTCCAACCGGTTGTTATTTAATCGTTTTGATATTTGCTCTTATTTGGGGGAGTTGGGAGAATATGAGCTGTTTTTTCTATCTTTGTCAACTGTTCAAACAGCGGGCATGGAGGGTTTTAAAGAGATCCGTACGGCACTGGTATCGGTCTATTGCAAGGAGAACCTTGATTTGCTGATAACGGAACTGAACCGGTTGGGTGTCAGGTTGTTCAGTACAGGGGGAACGCATCGTTTCATTGAATCGCTCGGGGTGCCGGTAGAGACGGTGGAGAGCCTGACGGGATATCCCTCGATTCTGGGAGGCAGGGTTAAAACACTGCATCCCAAGGTTTTCGGTGGTATCCTGGGCCGTCGTGACCATTCCGGGGATCTGGCACAGTTTGCCGAATACGGAATTCCCGCCATCGATCTGGTAGTGGTTGACCTGTACCCTTTTGAGGAGACGCTGGCGGGCGGGGCACCGCGGGAGGAGATTATTGAAAAAATCGACATCGGCGGAATCACTCTGATCCGGGCTGCTGCCAAGAATTATGCCGACGTACTGGTGGTCCCTTCCCGCGGGGAATATCTTCCGCTGCTGGAACTGCTCAAACGGAACGGGAATGGTTCCACCCTTGCCGAGCGGGAATGGTTTGCCGCCCGTGCTTTCGGGGTGTCGTCGAAATATGATGCGGCCATCTTTTCCTGGATGAACCGCGACGGGGACAGCCTGCGGATTGCCCTGGACGGTGGGCATACCCTCCGGTACGGCGAGAATCCCCATCAGGAGGCCCGTTTTTTCAGATACTCCAATACCAAGACCCCGGTAAACATTGGCAATGCCCGGGTTTTACAGGGGAAAGAGTTGTCGTACAACAATCTCCTGGATGCGGATGCCGCCTGGAAATCGGCCGGAGATGCCTGCCATGCGGTGTCGCACCTGCCCGGCAAAGCGGCTGTTTCGGTGGTCAAGCATCTGAATCCCTGCGGACTGGCGGTGGCCGGCAGTCTGCCGGAAGCCCTGGAGCTCGCCTGGGCGGGAGACCCTGTCTCGGCGTATGGCGGCATTGTCTGTTTCACGGAGCCGGTCGGCGACAAGGTCGCTGCCTGGTTTGAAAAGCGGTTTGTCGAAATCCTGATAGCTCCCGGCTTCTCACCCGGAGCCCTGGAAATACTGTCGAAAAAGAAAAACCTGCGTCTTCTGGTTGCACCGGTGAGACCCGTGGAATCAGGCGAAACGGTGATCCGGTCGGTCAGCGGCGCTGTTCTGATCCAGCAGGAGGATGAAGGCCCCGATCCCGGCTTCACACCGGTCACCACCGCTCTTTTCCCGGAAGAAATGATGGGCCTCGCCCGCTTCGGAGTAATGGCCTGCAAGCATTTGAAGAGCAACGCCATCGCCCTGATTACCCGCAACAGCAACGGGTCGGTTTGGCTTGCAGGAGCGGGAATGGGACAGCCCAACCGCCTTGACAGCCTCCGGTTGCTGTCCATCCCCCGTTTTATGGGAAAACAGGGTCCCGCCATTGAAAACGCATTGCTTGTCTCCGATGCCTTTTTCCCCTTCAGCGACAGCATCGAAGCAGCCCGCGAAGCAGGCATCCGCTATATCGTCCAGCCCGGCGGCAGCATCCGCGACCAGGAGGTGATCGATGCCTGCAACCAATACGGAATTGCCATGCTTTTCACCGGAAGAAGACATTTCAGACATTGACAGACCCTTATTAAGCGAAAAAACAAATACAACATATGGGATTGTTTTCATTTCTGACACAGGAAATAGCCATAGATCTCGGGACGGCCAACACCATCATCATCCACAACGACAAAATAGTGGTGGATGAACCGTCGATCGTCGCCATCGACATCAAAACGGAAAAACTGGTGGCCATTGGCGAGAAAGCCCGGCAGATGCAGGGCAAGACCCACGCGAACCTGAAGACCATCCGTCCGCTGCGCGACGGGGTGATTGCCGACTTCAACGCGGCGGAACAGATGATCCGGGGCATGATCAAGATGATCAGCTCAAAATCCAAACTGTTCTCCCCGGCTCTGAAGATGGTGGTCTGCATCCCTTCGGGCAGCACGGAGGTGGAAATACGCGCGGTCCGCGATTCTTCCGAGCATGCCGGCGGGCGCGAGGTGTACATGATTTACGAACCCCTGGCTGCCGCTATCGGCATAGGGCTGGATGTGGAAGCACCCGAGGGGAACATGGTGGTCGACATCGGGGGCGGAACCACCGAAATCGCCGTGATTTCGCTCGGCGGTATCGTCACCAACAAATCAATCCGGATAGCCGGCGACGACCTTACCTCTGACATCATGGAATACATGCGCCATCAGCATAACATCAAAATAGGCGAAAGAACGGCCGAAGAGATCAAAATCCAGGTGGGGTCGGCGCTTCCCACGCTCGACAACCCGCCCAAGGATTTTGTCGTGCAGGGTCCCAACCAGATGACGGCCCTCCCGATCGAGGTGCCGGTTTCCTACAAGGAAATAGCCCACTGTCTTGAGAAATCGCTCTCCAAGATCGATCAGGCCATCCTGAGCGCCCTGGAACAAACCCCTCCCGAGTTGTATGCCGATGTGGTGAAAAACGGAATCTGGCTGGCTGGCGGCGGCTCCCTTCTGCGCGGCCTCGACAAACGGCTCAGCAGCAAAATCGGCATCGCCTTCAACATTGCCGACGATCCCCTGCGGGCGGTCGTCCGCGGAACAGGCATCGCCCTGAAAAACGTCGATAAATTTTCCTTCCTGATCCGTTAATGGCAGGATGACCATAACATGAGAAATCTATTCCGGTTTTTACTGCAAAATCATCTGATCCTGCTTTTCCTGCTCCTGGAAACCGCTTCCTTTATTTTCCTCTTCAACTTCAATAATTTCCAGAAAGTCCGCTTTCTGAATTCATCCGGCCGGCTTATCGGAAAGGTGTACGAAACCTACAGCCGGGTTACCGATTATTTTTCCCTTCCCTCGGTTAACCGGGACCTGGCCTCGGAAAATGCACGCCTCCGAACACGGCTTGCCGCCTTTACGCCAGGCGTGGTTGTGCCCGACTCGCTGACCATTGCGGGGGAGGGGGGCGAAGCACGCTACTCTTTCATCGCAGCCAGGGTCGTCGGCAATTCGGTCGATAAGCAGCACAACTACCTGACACTGGACAAAGGCGCCGCCGACGGCGTGAAACCCGATATGGGCATCCTTACCGCCCAGGGGGTGGCCGGCATCATCACCAATGTCTCCGCCTCTTACTCTACCGGCCTTTCCCTGTTGAACACCCGGTGGAACATCTCCGCAAAGATAGCCCGGAACCATTATTTCGGATCCCTGACCTGGGACGGGAAAAATTACCGGAAGGCCCTCTTGAACGACATTCCATTCCATGTCGACCTGGCTGTCGGCGATACCATCGTAACCAGCGGCTATTCTACCACCTTCCCGGAAGGGATCCTCCTGGGCACCATCGAATCGTTCGAAAAAGGGGGAGGAGATAATTTTTACACCATCCGGGTCATCCTATCGGTCGATTTCAGGGCTTTGACCTATGTGGAGATCATCGACAACAAAGATAAAACGGAAATTCTGTCCATCGAGAAACTGACCAGCGATGAGGGGGTGGATTAAATATCTGTTCATGTTTGTGGCGCTGGTTCTGCTGCAGGTGCTGTTGTTCAACCAGGTCAATTTCAGCGGATTCCTGAATCCCTACATCTATGTCCTGTTCATCCTGCTGCTTCCGTTGTCGATGGCGCCCTACCAGGTACTTCTGCTCTCCTTTCTGACGGGGGTCGTAATCGACTCATTTTCGAATTCCCTGGGGTTGCACGCCTCGGCCACGGTTCTGATGGGTTACCTCCGGCTTCCGGTCATCCGGCTGATCACCACCCGGGAAGCCGAGCAGGTGGATTACCCGGGACTGAAGCAAACGGGAATCGTCTGGTTTCTGATGTATGTCTCCATTTTGGTGGCCCTCCATCATTTCTTCCTTTTTTCGGTTGAAGTGTTCACCTTCGACGGTTTTCACCGTACCTTGCTGCGAAGCCTGGCGAGTTCGGTTTTCACGGTGCTGGTAATTTATCTCAGCCAGTTTTTAATCTTCAGGGACTAACCGGGGGAGTTGACGTGGATATCTATTCCGGGAGAAAAACACTTGTCAAAGGGGTTTTCGTGGCAGCGGGGATCATCTTTGTTCTGCGGCTTTTCCAGCTTCAGATTGCCGATCCCACCTACAAGCAGTTTGCAGCTAGCAATGCGGTAAGGAAGATTGTCCAGTACCCGGCCAGGGGGCTGATTTACGACCGTCACCGCAATTTGATGGTTTATAACAAGGCTGCCTACGATGTTCTTTTCACCCCGCGCGAAGCCGGCCGCTTCGATACGCTGGCGGTGGCCGGGCTGCTGGAGGTCCCTGTTGAGAGTTTCAAAGCCGACATTGCAAAAGCGGCGGCCTATTCAACTTACAAGCCTTCGGTGGTGGTGAAGCAGATCGCGCCCGAGAAATACGCCGGGATTCAGGAAAAGCTTTTCAGGCTGAAGGGTTTTTTTGTGCAGCCCCGTACGCTGCGGGAGTATTCCGGTTCGGTGGCCGCGCATGCCCTGGGTTACGTGGGGGAGGTACCCCAGGCCATGATCGAAGAAAATCCTTACTACCAGCAGGGAGACTACATCGGGATCAGCGGGATTGAGTCATCGTATGAGGAGGTGCTGCGCGGGGTCAAGGGGGTCCGTTATTTCATGGTGGATGTCCATAACCGCATCCAGGGAGCGTACCGGAACGGAGAATCCGACTCGGCGGCCCACATCGGGCTTAACCTCACCGCAACCCTTGATCTGCGGCTGCAGGAGTATGCGGAATTGTTGCTGCAGAATAAACGGGGCAGTGTGGTGGCCCTGGAGCCGGCTACCGGAGAGGTTCTCGTCCTGGCCAATTCCCCGGCCTACGACCCGGGTCTGCTGGTCGGGAGGGAGCGGGGCAGCAACTACAACCGGCTGGTTTCCGATCCCCTGAAACCGCTTTTCAACAGGGCGCTGATGGCGCAATATCCGCCGGGTTCCACCTTCAAGATGGCCCAGGCCCTGGTGGCCCTTCAGGAAGGGGTAATCACACCCGGCACCCGGTACCAGTGCAACCATGGGTACAGCAGCGGAAGCTTCCGGATCGCCTGCCACCATTCCCAGTCGTTCGAACTGGAGGGCTCCATTGCCCAGTCGTGCAATGCTTACTACGTCCATGTTTTCCGCGATTTCCTCGAAAATCCCGCTTTTCCCGGGGTGCGGCAGGCTTACGAGGCCTGGAGGAAACACATCCTGGCATTCGGCTTCGGCCGCCTCCTGGACACCGATATGGAAAACGAAGTCAAAGGGCTGGTACCCACATCGGAGTATTACGAGCGGTATGTTTTCAAAGGAACCCGCTGGCGGGCGCTTCCCGTCATTTCCCTGTCGATCGGACAGGGCGAACTGGGGATAACCCCGCTGCAGCTGGCCAATTACGGGGCCATGCTGGCCAACCGGGGATATTATGTCATCCCTCACATCGTCAGGGAAATCGAAGGCGGATCCCTGCCTGAAGAATTCACCACCCGGGTGGAAACGGGAATCAGCCGCCACCATTTCGGGCCGGTGATCAACGGCATGGAAAAGGCGATGCAGCCGGGGGGAACCGGAGCCCGCTCCATGATCCCCGACATTGCGGTGTGCGGGAAAACAGGAACCGCGCAAAATCCCCACGGCGCAGACCATTCCGTCTTCCTGGCCTTCGCACCCAAGGAGAATCCACAAATCGCCCTGTCGGTCTATATTGAAAACGGCATCTGGGGAGCCACCTATGCGGCTCCGATCGCCAGCCTGATCATCGAGAAATACCTCAACGACACCATCTCCCACCAGCGAAAATGGCTCGAGGAGAGTATGCTCAATGCCGATCTTATGTCACCCGGAAAAATTGCGGACCATGGCGACGAGGAATAAACTATGGGCCAACCTGGATTGGGTAACCTGCGGAATCTACCTGGCGCTCACCTTTCTGGGGTGGATCAATATCTATGCAGCCGTGTACGACGAAGCCCACAGGAGCATTTTCGACCTTTCGCAGGAATACGGGAAACAGCTGCTGTGGATCGGCGCTGCCCTGGTAATCGCCTTTACGATCCTGATCATCGACACCAATTTTTATGTCTTTTTTGCCTATGTCTTTTATGCCTTTTCGCTGATTCTGCTTGTTCTGGTACTTTTTGCCGGGGTGGAAATCAACGGGAGCCGTTCCTGGTTCATTGTCGGCAATTTCAGGATCCAGCCGGCCGAATTTGTCAAGTTCACCACTTCCCTGGCGCTGGCCAAACTGCTCAGCGCCTATAATTTCAGGCTTACCGCCGCCGCCTCGCTGCTGAAAATTGCCGTAATCATCCTGGCCCCCGCCCTGCTGATCCTGATGCAGCCCGATACCGGCTCGGCCATCGTGTTCGTGGCTTTTCTGCTGGTTCTCTACCGGGAAGGACTCTCGGGGATCGTGCTTTTCTTTTCCGTCCTGACGGTTATCCTGTTCCTTCTCTCCCTGTTGCTGCCCAATTATGTCCTGCTGGTCATCCTGATCCTGGGAAGCCTTTTAAGCCATTACATCCTGAACCAGAAATCAAAACTGATCTACACCGCATTGGGGATCACGGCCGGTGCCGTACTGCTGGTCTGGCTGCTGAATCTGATCACCGGGTCGCCGCTGGAACCCGAATACGTGGTTCTTTCGGGCATCATTCCCAGCGTGGCGGGAATAACCATCCTGGCGCAACGTGCCCGGCTGAAGAGGACCATGGTCATCATCTACGTGTTCATCGCCTCCCTCTTGTTCACCTATTCGGTGGATATCGTCTTTAACAATGTCCTGAAAGAGCACCACCGCGACCGCATCAACGAATTGCTGGGAATCCAGTCGGATCCGCTGAAAGCGGGCTACAACGTCAACCAGAGCAAAATTGCCATCGGGTCGGGCGGTTTTTCAGGCAAGGGTTTTCTGAACGGAACCCAGACCAAGTTTGATTTTGTCCCCGCCCAGAGCACCGACTTCATATTCTGCACCGTCGGCGAGGAATGGGGATTCATCGGATCGGCGGTGGTCATCGCCCTTTTTGTCTATCTTTTCATCCGGCTGGTTTTCCTGGCCGAGCGGCAACGCTCGCTGTTTTCCCGCGTTTATGGTTATTCGGTTGCCTCCATCCTGTTTTTTCATTTCCTGATCAACATCGGAATGACCATCGGGCTGATGCCGGTTATAGGCATTCCGCTGCCCTTTTTCAGCTACGGAGGTTCCTCGCTCTGGGCTTTTACCATGCTGCTCTTCATTTTTCTCCGGCTCGACGCCAGCCGTCTGGACAAGCTGGTTTAGCGGTTTCCGCAGGATTTTCAGCCAACCCTGATGTTTGTCTTGTTTTTTACGGCCATCGCGTCGTAATTTGCGGAGCTTTGGACAGCGGGAGGATAGCCTGCCGGAGCAGCCGGCCGCGGCAGTGCCCGCAGGAAAGGTGAAAAAACCCGGGGCCTGCCGGGTTCCGGAAGGAAGGAAAACCACGGGCCGGTTACTGAGTGCCGGAAAAATTGCCATGCAGACATTACAAAAAATATAATTTATGAAGCGGGAAAAAGTTATCATCATCGGCGCGGCCGGCAGGGATTTTCACAATTTCAACACCTATTTCAGGAACAACCCCGATTTTGAGGTGGTTGCCTTTACGGCAGCGCAGATCCCCGACATCGACGGGCGCAAGTATCCCCGGGAGCTGGCCGGGACCCTTTATCCGGAGGGCATACCCATTTTTCACCAGAAGGAGCTTCCGGCGCTGATCCGGAGCATGGGGGCCGAGATCTGCGTGTTTGCCTACAGCGACATCACCAACCAGTATGTCATGCGGCTGGCTGCCCAGGTGAATGCCTGGGGCGCCGAATTCCTCCTGTTGGGTCCCCGTCAGACGCAGCTCACCAGCCGCAAACCGGTGATTTCGGTGTGCGCCACCCGCACCGGGGCCGGAAAAAGCCAGACCAGCCGCAAAATCGTGGGCATGCTCATGGACAAGGGGCTGAAGGTGGTGGCGGTGCGGCACCCCATGCCCTACGGAAACCTGGCAGCCCAGAAAGTACAGCGCTACGCCGTGCTCGATGATCTTGTAAAACACAAATGTACCATTGAAGAGATCGAGGAATACGAACCCCACATTGTGCGGGGCAACGTTATCTATTCGGGCGTCGATTACGAGGCCATCCTCCATGCCGCCGAGAACGATCCCGAAGGCTGCGATATGATCCTGTGGGACGGCGGCAACAACGATTTTCCCTTTTACCGTCCCGACCTGTCGATTGTGGTGGCCGACCCGCACAGAGCGGGGGCCGAGATCTCCTATTATCCGAGCGAAATAAACCTGCTGACAGCCGATGTGGTCATCATCAACAAGATAGATACCGCCGACCCTGCCTCGGTCGATACCGTTCGCCGCAACATCGAGGCGGTCAATCCCAAGGCGGTTGTCATCGACGGGGTGAGCCCCATCCGGGTTGAAAATCCGGAACTGATCCGCGGCAAAAAGGTGCTGGCCGTCGAAGACGGGCCCACCCTGACCCACGGAGAGATGAAAATGGGTGCCGCCGTGGTGGCTGCCCGGAAATACAACGCTACCCTGGTCGATCCCCGTCCTTTCCTGGCCGGCAAACTGGAAGACACCTTCCGCACCTACCCGGGAATCGGCACCCTGCTGCCCGCCATGGGTTACAGCAACGAACAGGTGAAAGATTTGGAAATGACCATCAACCGCACCGAATGCGATGCCGTCATCATCGGCACCCCGATCGATCTGAAACGGCTGGTGAAGATAAACAAGCCGGCCACCCGGGTGTTTTACGACCTGGAAGAGATCGGCCACCCCAAACTGGAGGAGGTCATCGATGATTTCCTCCGGAAGTTGGAGCTGGGAGGCATGCAATAACAGGTGACCGGAGGCCATCCGGCCTCTTTCCGCCCCTGGCGCAGGGCCAGCGCTTCATATGAGGACCCTTGTGCGTTTCGCTTTCCACGGGCTGCCGGAACATCCCTGTCGGATGGTTTCCTGATAATCTGTCAGCCGGCCTTTTTACTGACGGCGGCCAATGCCGCTCCCGCGCAGGCCCCTGACAAGGTGCGAACGTTCCCCCTTCCTTTCGGATGTGAATTATTCTTACCTTTGCGCTGTAAAGGAAGTTTATGGGCAGGAAGATTGTTGCATTCGGGGAGTTGTTGTGGGATGTTTTCCAGGACGGGAAAAAGCTGGGCGGAGCCCCCCTCAACCTGGTCTACCGGTCCAATACCCTGGGCGATCAGGGATTTCTGCTGTCGCGTGTCGGGCAGGATGAACCGGGTGCCGAAGCGCTGGCCCTCCTGCGCAAGATGAACATTTCCGACCGCTATGTCCAGCTGGATCCCGATCTTCCCACCGGCCGCGCCCTGGTGCGCATCGGAAATGAGGGCCGGCCCGATTATCTGATCGATCCGGAGATGGCGTTCGACCGTATCGAACTGACCGCCGAAACCCTGGACCTTGTCAGAGAGGCCGATTGCCTCTGCTTCGGATCGCTTTCGCAGCGCCACAAGCTGTCGCGGAGCACTTTGCGCCAACTTTTCGATGCTGCCCCCGGCACCCTGAAATACCTGGACCTGAAACTGAGGAAAAACTGCTATTCCCGCGAACTGATCGAAAGCAGCCTGCGGGTGGCCAACATCATCCGGCTGAAGGAGAGCGAGCTTTACCTGTTGAAAAATGAACTGGGCCTCTTCGAATATGAATCAAGGTCGCTGGCCATGGAACTGATCCATGAGTATGACCTGGATATTGTGCTGGTGACCAAAAGCAAAGCGGGGGCTTTTGCCCTTACCAAAGAGGGTGTCTGCCTCGAAGACCGCGGTTATGTGATAGACCTTCTGGATACGGTAGGGTCGGGAACCGCCTTTTCGGCTGCTTTTCTGCACCAATACCTTGAAAACCAGGACCTGGAGGCCGGACTCCGGTTCGGCAATGCCGCCGGCGCCCTGACTGCCGAAACCCACGGAGCCACCATCCCCATATCAGCCAGGCAGATAGCCGAGCTGATGAAAAACGGTTTACGACGCTGACCGGTAAAAGGTTGCCGCCCTTATGCTATTGTGCAACATACCGGAATGGGTAACCCTGGGGAGTCCTTATCAGTAAACATTCAAAAACGGCCTTATGAGAGTAACCGTTGCACAACTGACAGACCGGCTGCTGGATGCCCTTTGGCAGACTTTCCTGCGACGGGTTCCCTATACCCGGATTTACCTGCAGTTGGTTCGTGAAATGGGTATTGCTTACATCCCCGATCATCTGGCATTCCGGACCCTGAACAGCACCACCGGGGAGCAACCCGGCGGAGTGGCAGCCATCGGCCATTTGCTGCAAAACCTCCGGTATGCCCGTGCCGGAAGCTACACCTTCGGAAGACAGAAACTGACGGCCCTCCACTTTGAGCACAGCGACCCCCGGTTTCCCAAAATATTCGTCAGCCAGCTGGAGGTGGAAGAGCTGCCCCTGTGGGCACGGCAGCTGATCCATGAGGTGGTCGACGATGCGCCCTACCTTCTCTCCGACCAGGCCATCGAAACCATGAATTACCTGGCTGCCGACGGCAGCATCACGGAGGAAGCCTCGGTATTGCTGGCAGAGGAACTCGCAGGCTATTTCAGGAGGCCCTGGCGCATGCCATCCGGGGAAACCATGCTGAAGATCAACGATGTTTCCCAATATGCAGCATGGGTCCTGCTCCATGGAAATGCGGTCAGCCATTGCTCCGCTCTTTTCAGCCGGGAAATGGCCGCTTGGTGGCCCGATCTCGAAACAGCGGTCGAAGCACTCATCCGGGCCGGCATTCCGATGAACCGCGAAATCGCCGGCGAAAAAGGAAGCCCGATCCGGCAGGCTGCCTCTTTCCCCGCACGCGAAATCCACCGCTTTCCCGCCGCAGACGGCGATTACCAGGAAATGGAATGGACCTACGGCTACTTCCAGCTGACAGAAAGGGGATGGACGGGCGAGGGGACCGACCGGAAGCCCTTTCAGGGTTTTCTGCAGGAAAGAGCCTCCCGGTGGTTTAAAAATACCCTTACCCGGGATAACTGACCTGTGCTCTCCCTGCCATGGACAGGGAGCAGTTCCGGAACAAGGTTCGCAGCTGGAATGGAGCGGGAAAAGGCAACGAAAAAGACAGGGTTCGGGGGGAGGAAGCTTTCTTTCCGGCTGATCCTGCTCCTGGCAGCGGCAGGAATCAGCTCCTGCGCAGGACTCCGTGGCGGTTACCTCGCCCGCACTTCCCCGCCTGAAACCTGGAGAGGCAGCAGTCACCCCGGAGCCGACTCCCTCCTCCTCCGAACCCGGGAACTGAAAAAAAACCTTTTCGGCGAGGCAAAAAGCCTCGCCGCCGCAATCGAAGCCGCCCCTGACGGTAAAATTCCCGCGCATTTACTGAACGGGTTGCATGCCAACCTGGAGGAACATCTGCGCCTTGACAGCCAACTGCATCTCCTGGCCGCCAGGGACGGCAACCCCCAAGCCCTGGCCCTGCTGCTGGAATCGGCCCTCGGGTACGACAGCTGCTACCGGACCTCCAAAACAGTGCGACGACTTCTGAACAGGGGCAATACCTCCACCGGTCTGCCGGAAAGGTTCCTGGATGATACACACCGTTTCCTGCTCACCCCCTTCAACTGGAAAAGCGCCGGTATTCAGCCCCCTCCGCGCGGCAAAAAACCTTCACCGGCGGCGCTTGCCGGGTTCATGGTGTGCCGCCATGGCGACCGCTGCCGGCATGCAGGCTACGAATGGGTCAACAGGCTCAGCAAGGTTTTCGGTAACCTGGCGGGTTCGGTCAGCCTGAAGGGAAACCCTCCCGCCGATCCTCAACTGCTCGTCGATTACCTCCAGCCGCTCGACATCATTCTGGTAAAATCGGAAACCCATCTTACCGACCGGTTCATCCCCGGTTTTTTCGGCCATGTCGCCGTCTGGACCGGCACGGCGGCCATGCTCGAAAAGATGGGAGCCTGGGACCTGCCAACCGTCGTACCCCACCGGGTGGCCCTTTTTGAGGGGCAGATCTTTGCCGAAGGTCTCCGCAGCGGTGTCAAACTCTCCCCTCCGGAGCTTTTCGGCGACGGCAACCTCTACCTGGTGCTCCGCCCCGAAGCTCTCGGACCGCAGGAGAAAAACCGGATCCTGGGCCGGCTGCTGAGCCACTTGGGGAAAGAATATGATTTTAATTTTGACCTCCGCTATTCGGACAGGATCTTCTGCAGCGAACTGATATACCTGGCTTTCGACACCTTCGGATGGGAAACCCGCAAAACCTGGGGCCGTGTTACCCTCTCGCCCGATGAAATCCTGACAGGCAGTCCTTGCCGGCCGGTATTAAAACCGGTGGTGCTGGTAACCCGCGAGGGGATCTTGTCCGACCCCTCCCCGGAAATGCTCCGCAGGATCCTCGAAGAATAAAGGCTTCAGGAGGTTGTTCCTTGTTTCCTGATTTTCAGCAGACCTGCCTGCGCCAGGGTCATGACGAGCACCCCGGCCACCGTCAGCAACCCTCCCCACAGCTGGTGGGGCAGGGGAAGCGTGCCGAAATACAGGAAGGCGGCTGCCAGGACGACGATCCCCTTCAGGCTCTGGACGATCGAGGAGCGGGAAGCCTCCAGGTTCCGGAAGGAATGGTAAACCATCAGTACACCCAGGAAGGGGCCCAGGAAGGAGCCGATGAAAATGTTCAGCAGGGCAGTGCCCGGTATCGCAAAAGGCTTCCGGAAAACAACCATGAGCACCGCGGAGTAGAGCAGAAGCCAAACGGTATGGTTCAGGGTGATCAGCTCGGGAGTGAGTTTCCTGACATACACCTTTCCCACGATGGAGGTCGTCGAAGCAAGGATTGCATTGATGAGTACTATCAGGGTGCCCGGTATGAACATGCTGCGCAGGGAGGTGCCCCCTGTGTAGCTGATGATGAAAGCCCCCGCGAGGGCGAGAAGCACCCCGACCGATTCAATCCAGGTAAACCGTTCTTTAAGCAAAAGAACGCCCATCAGAGTAAGGACGACCGGGTACAGGTTGCCCAGGAAAGAGGTTACGGCCGGGTCGGGGATGACGTGAATGGAAAGGAAAAATGTGGTGTTGGTGAGGATTTCCATACATCCCAGAACGATGAGAATTTTCACCTGGGGCCACTCCAGCTGCCTGAGCGTCTCAAGCTTGCCGCTTTTGAGCGACCAGGCTCCGTTCAGGAGGGCGGCGATCAGAAACCAGTAAAAACCAAACTGAATGAGGTGAATTTCATTCAGCGCCGCCTTGCTGAAGATGTACACATTCGAGTAAAAGAGGGTTGCCAGCAGGGCGTACAGATATCCTTTCCTTTGTTCGTTCTTCATGGTTCAAAAATAGGAAAAGAACAAGAGGCGGCTTTTTTTTTCAGGCGATTTGCAGCCCGGAAGCCGGGAAAACTTAACTTTCGTCCTTCCATGGCAGAGCAGAGCATCAGAGACCTGTTTGTCCGCGGCATGTCCGGTTTTTTCCGGCACGGCGGGGTGTCCGTCTTCAGGGCAGGGCGGGCATTCCTCCTGTGTCTGCTGGCTTGCGGGAGCATGGCGGCAGGAGCGACCGGTTTTCCCGGCCATCCGGCCAACCGGAATACCTTCGGCGCGGGGGTCAGTCTGCTGGGAGGGAGCCTTGGTTACGGTTCGGTATTTGTCCAATACGGAATAGGCCGGTCGCTGCAGGCAGAGACGGGAGCGGGTCCCGGCGCCCTCTACGGGGGCCTTGGCCTCTTTCCGCTGCCTTCGCGCAGACCGGAGGGGATCAGCCCTTACATGGGCCTCTTTGCAGGGTATACCGGCCGTGCCCGCTCCGGTTTCAGGAAGGGAGCCTACATGTACATGCCTGCAGGGGTGCGCTGCCTGCATGCCAGGGGCTGGTTTTTTTCCGCAGAGGTGGCTGCCACCACCGCAGGCAGCCTGGGCTGGGGCCCCCTCTATGCCGGTATCAAATTCGGATACCTTTTTTCAGGCCGGTAACGCCGCAGCGTCCCTGCCAGCCGTCCGGATACGGGCCGGCAGCCTGATTCCGGGTCATGCCGGAGACGTTTCCCGCAAAAACGCCCGATGCCCGCACCGCCTCAGAGGCGGCCCTTGATCTTCCGGGTTTCCTCCTCATATCCCGGTTTTTCAAGCAGGGCGAACATGTTTTTCTTATAAGCCTCCACCCCGGGCTGGTCGAAGGGATTCACCCCCAGCAAATACCCGCTGATGCCGCAGGCGATTTCAAAGAAATAGATCAGCTGGCCGAGATAATAGGCGGTGAGGGCCGGGATTTCGATCCTCAGATTGGGAACCCCGCCATCCACATGGGCCAGGGCTGTTCCCAGTTCCGCCATCCTGTTCACCTCATCCAGCCGCTTGCCGCTCAGAAAGTTCAACCCGTCAAGATTGCCGGGATCGGAGGGGATCTCCACCCTGGCAAAGGAACTTCCTACCGACAGCACAGTCTCGAACAACCGGCGCTCCCCCTCCTGGATATATTGCCCCATGGAATGCAGATCGGAGGTGAAATCGACGCCTGCCGGGAAAATCCCTTTGCCTTCCTTTCCTTCGCTTTCACCGTAAAGCTGTTTCCACCATTCGGTGAAGAAGTGAAGTTTGGGATTGTAATTAACAAGTATTTCAATGAGATAGCCTTTCCGGTACAACAGGTTGCGGAGGAGGGCGTATTGCGCGGGCAGGTTGTCGCTGAAAGGGGTTCCCGGGCGCGACCAGCCTTCCATGTCGGCTGCTCCTTTCAGCAGGTCACGGATGTTGAATCCGGCAGCGGCAATGGCTGCCAGCCCCACCGGGGTGAGCACCGAATAACGGCCTCCTACGTCGTCGGGAATCACATAGGTTTTGTATCCTTCGCTGTCGGCGAGGGTGCGCAGCGCACCCCGGGCGGCATCGGTTACCGCAATGATCCGCGTACGGGCTTCCTGTATCCCGTATTTCTCCTCCAGATCCTGCCGCAAAATGCGGAATGCAATGGCCGGCTCGGTGGTGGTGCCCGACTTCGAGATCACCGCCAGGGCATAAGAGCGGCCCTGCAGCAGCTCCCGGAGCTCCTGCAGGTAATCCTCGCCGATGTTCTGACCGGCAAACAAAACCAACGGGTTCTCCCGGGGCTTCATGGTGGCGAAACTGTCGGAAAGGGCATCCAGTACAGCCTTGGCACCCAGGTAGGAACCCCCGATGCCGATCACCACCAGGATCTCCACCCCTTTTCCCTTCAAAAGGTCCGCCGTGGCTTCCAGATCGGCCACCAGCGTTCCGGGAAAGGAGGAGGGCAGATTCACCCATCCCAGGAAATCGCTTCCCCTGCCTGTTTTATCATGAAGGGCGCGGAGATGCGCTTCCGCTGCCGGAGCCATTGCGGCAAGGCTTTCCGCAGAAATGAAATCCAGGGTCCGGTCGAATTGAAATTTAATCCTTTCCATGTTCTTTCCGTTATGTGGTTTAAATATTGCTGCTGATGACTGCCGGCTTGCCGGCTTTTCATCCTTCGCTGCCGGTTTCACGGGCTTTCGCAACCCAGTCTTTCACCTCTTCGGGCGAAGGATTTGCCAGCCCCAGCTTCTGCTTCTTGTTGTATCCGCAAAGATCCTGGTGCAACCGGGCCGGTTTATCGGTCTCCTTCAGCCCCGATGCGGTGGCAATGCCCAGCTTCAGGAGCACCCCGGCCCAAACGGCGGGAATGCCCAGGGCCGTGAGCTCCCCGGTGGATGCTGACTCCTGCTTCCTGGTTTCCGGCTTCATCTGCGGAAAGAGGAGCACATCCTGAATCGACAGGTTGTTGGTCATGAACATCGTCAGCCGGTCGATGCCGATCCCCATACCCGACGTCGGCGGCATCCCGAACTCAAGCGCACGCAGAAAATCCTGGTCGATAAACATGGCTTCGTTGTCGCCTTTTTCCAAAAGCCGGAGCTGTTCTTCAAACCTTTCACGCTGATCGATGGGGTCGTTCAGCTCCGAATAGGCATTGGCAACCTCCTTGCCGCAGACCATCAGTTCAAACCGTTCCGTCAGCCAGGGCTGGCTGCGGTGTTTCTTGGTGAGCGGCGACATCTCGATGGGATAGTCAATGATGAAAGTCGGCTGAATGTAGTGGGGCTCACATTTTTCACCGAAAATCAGGTCGATCAGTTTCCCCTTGCCCATGGCGGGAGTGGTCTCCATGCCGAGCAGGCCGCACATGGCCCTCAGTTCCTGCTCATCCTTCCCCGTGATGTCAAATCCGGTTTGCTGCCTGATCGCCTCTGTAAGGCTGACGCGCGGATAGGGCGCCTTAAAATCGATCAGCTGGTCGCCAACCCGGACGAGCGTGGTGCCGTGCAGGGCCAGCGCTATCCGCTCCACCAACCTTTCGGTATACTCCATCATCCAGAAGTAATCTTTGTAGGCTACATATATTTCCAGGACGGTGAATTCGGGATTGTGCGTGCGGTCCATTCCCTCGTTCCTGAAATCCTTCGCAAACTCGTACACCCCGTCGAACCCGCCCACAATCAGCTTCTTCAGGTAAAGCTCGTTGGCGATCCGCAGGTAGAGGGGGATGTCTAGGGTGTTGTGATGCGTAATGAAGGGGCGCGCGGCGGCTCCCCCGGGAATGGGCTGCAGAATGGGGGTTTCCACCTCCAGATAGCCGCTTTCATTGAAAATCTCCCGCATGGTGTTGATTATACGGGTGCGCTTCACAAATACCTCCTTCACCTGCGGATTGACGATCAGATCCACATAACGCATCCGGTAGCGCTGCTCCACATCGGTGAAGGCATCGTACACAACCCCCTCCTTTTCCTTGACCACCGGAAGAGGCCGGAGCGACTTGTTCAACAGGGTAAGCTCCCTGACATGCACCGTGGTCTCCCCCATCCGGGTGACAAATACAAACCCTTTCACCCCGATGATGTCGCCGATGTCGAGCAGCTTTCTGAAAACCTCGTTGTAAAAGCTCTTATCCTCCCCGGGGCATAGGTCGTCGCGGTTGATGTACAGCTGGATACGCCCCGAGGAATCCTGCAGCTCGGCAAAGGAAGCCTTGCCCATGATCCGCTGGTTCATCAGCCGCCCTGCCAGGCATACCTCCCCGAAAGGGTTGGTCCCGGGTGTATAATCCCGCACAATATCGGCCGCCAGGGCATTCACCGGAAAAGCCGCAGCCGGGTATGGATCTATCCCCAGCTCCCGTATTTTCTGAAGTGAATTCCTCCGGACAACCTCCTGTTCACTCAATGGATGGATGCTCATTCTGACCAGTTTGGAAAAACGCTCAAAGATAAAAAAAAAGAAAAACGCCGGGAGCTTTATTATTCAGCCACTTAGTGCAGAACGGCCCTCCGGATAACTTTTGTTTTTCATTTAAATAATTGAAATACAGTATTTTAAAAAATGTAACTCCGCTGCTTGAATTATAGCTCGAATCATTGCACATTTCTTATCTTTGCATAAATTGTCACAAACGAGGAAAAGGGAAGGAAGCTTTTAATGGGGAGGGTATGGAGTTTTAAACCACAGGGAGATATCAACGATATAAAGCATCTTTCTGCTGCATTGAATGTTAACATGGTGATTGCCAATTTGTTGGTTCACCGTGGGGTTCGTACATACAATGAAGCGAAAGCTTTTTTTCGTCCGAAGCTTTCCGACCTTCACGATCCGTTTCTGATGAAGGATATGGACAAGGCGGTGGAGCGGCTGGAACGGGCTGTCCGGGATCAGGAAAGGGTGATGATATACGGCGATTACGATGTCGACGGCACCACATCGGTGGCCATGATGTACCTTTTTCTGAAAGATTATCTTGAGAAGATCGACTATTACATTCCCGACCGTTACACCGAAGGATACGGGATTTCACCCCAGAGCATTGACTATGCGGCGAAACAGCAGTGCACGCTGGTGATCGTTCTCGACTGCGGCATCAAGGCGGTGGAGAAGGTCGGGTATGCCAGGGCCTGCGGGGTGGATTTCATCATTTGCGACCACCACAATCCTGGCGACCAGATCCCCGATGCCGTCGCCGTGCTCGATCCCAAGAGGCCTGACTGCAGCTATCCCTACAAGGAGCTTTCGGGTTGCGGGGTGGGGTTTAAGCTGCTGCAGGCCTACACGATCAGGAACAAAATAGACCAGGGCCGGTTGTTCAGTCTGTTGGACCTGCTGGTGGTAAGCATTGCCTCCGATATTGTGCCCATCACGGGAGAAAACCGGGTGCTGGCTTATTACGGCCTCGAAAAGCTGAACAAGGACCCCGGCATGGGGCTCCAGACCATCATAAATTTTTCGGGACTGAAGGGGGAGGAGATCGGCATCAGCGACATCGTCTTCAAGATCGGTCCGCGGCTGAATGCATCGGGGCGTATCGAACACGGGAAAAAGTCGGTTCAGATATTGGTTTCCGACGATACCAACAGTTCGGATGCCCTGGGGGAGGAGATCGACTCATTCAACGAGATACGCAAAACCCTTGACCGCGACATCACCCAGGAAGCGCTGGATATGATTGAGCGGGACGAAAATCTCAGAAACCGCAACTCCACGGTGATTTACAACCGCGACTGGCACAAAGGGGTTGTGGGGATTGTGGCTTCGCGGCTCACGGAATATTATTACCGTCCCACGGTGGTGCTGACCGAGAGCAACGGGCTGGCCACGGGATCGGCCCGTTCGGTCAGGGATTTCGACCTCTACGAAGCGATCGGCGCCTGCAGCGACCTCCTGGAATCGTACGGGGGGCATATGTTCGCCGCCGGGCTGACCTTGAAAATTGAAAATGTCAGGCTTTTTGCGGAACGGTTCGAGGAGATCGCCACCCGCACCCTCACCAGCCGTCAGCAGCTGCAAACCCAGGAGGTCGATGCACGCATTGCCCTGCATGAGATCACCCCCCGTTTCTTCAGGATTCTGAAACAGTTTGCCCCCTTCGGCCCCCACAACATGATGCCCGTTTTCGTCTCTGAGGATGTCATCGATGCCGGCAGCAGCCGCCTGGTGGGCAAAAACCTGGAACATATCAAGCTCGACCTGGTGGAACCCGATGCCTCCTCCCAGGTCTTCCCGGCCATTGCCTTCAACATGGCCGACAAATTTCCGATCATCCAGTCGGGTATTCCCTTCGATATCTGTTACAGCATCGGCCTCAACGAATTCAGGGGAAAAACAAACCTGCAGCTGAACATCCGCGACATCAAGACAAAAAACGAACGGTAGGAAGAGCAGGTCTCCTTTCATCCCTCTCAGGAACAAGATTCAGACGCCCTGCCCACCATAAAGGCGGCCGCCCGGCCGTTCCTGCGGCAGGGGCAGGGCCATGGCACCGCTAGGGTTGGAAAGGGATGGTCAGGACCTGAAAAGCTCCTGGGCGATCAGGGCATTCTGGACAGGCCGGGCATACATGGTCAGGAATTTCCTGCGCACCACCTCATCGCTGAAAGGAAGGGCCTCCTGGGCGGCCGACAACAGTTTATTGAATCCGACCATCTCCTGTGCCGTGTAGTTATCCATGAATTCGCCGGTGCCGTTCATCAGGTCGTATGCTATGTAGTTGTTAGGCCACAACTTATAGTATTGGTGGATGCGGTGGTCGATCCTTTCTGCCAGCAGCTGGATGAATTCATTCGTGGGAAGGTGGCTGTTGCTCTGAAGGAAACTGGTGAGTATGGGCCGGCCGAAGGAGAAATGAACCCTTCCCTTGGGATTCATGATCCCCAGACCCATGCTTTTGAGGTCGTCGGCCTGGGTTTTCTGGAACTCATCCAGTTCCCTGCGGATCATTTCCGATACTTTGGATATCCCGCAGGGCTCCAGTTCGTAGCTAATCGAAAGCGGAATGATGGTTAACTCGTCAAAACCTTCGGCAATGCTATTTTTATTGCTCAGATTCAGCATCTTGAGCAGGGAGATCTGGGTCTGGTCGTTCCCGTCTTTGGTGCGGCCTTCCCGTTGTGCAATCCATACCGACATTTTTTTCTCCGTCAGCGATTCCCGGATGTACGAGGAGATCAGGCCGGAGGCGGTCAGGAGTTCCCGGGGGCCCAGGTTCCGGCGGACTACAAACGCGCGGTTGAGTTTCACCAGGTGGGTGATCCAGTCGTAGATGAGCAGGTTGTCGCCAATGGCTATCTGGGTGGTGTTCATGCCGTTCCGTGCAACCACATAATTCAGGAAGGCCGCATCCAGTATGATGTCGCGGTGATTGGAGATGAACAGGTAGGACTTCTTCTTGTCGAGCTGCTCAAGCCCGCTGGTGGTAAAGCCGCTGGTGGTGCTTTCAATGATCTTCTCCACAAAGTGATAGACAAACGAATGCTGCAGATCGGCCACTGTTTTCAGCCTTGCCAGGAATTTGCGGATGGTGGATTCTTTCTCGGGATCGGGAAAAAGAAAGCTCAGGACCTTTGCAAAAGTGGGATCCTCCAGAAGCAACTGTATTTTGCCGGGGACTTCGTGGTCAAAATAGGGGCGGATCTCTTCGTAGTCTGGTCGATTCATTCTCACTTTTAATACCGCATCACAAAGTAATTAAAATTGTTGTTAAAACCGGTATCTCAACTGGATTTTTATCTCCGACCGGTTGTTTCCCCGGGTTTCACTGTTTCCCGAACCGGTGGATTCAAGCCCCGGGTAAAGGGTGTATCCCGCTTTCATCCAGCCTTCCAGGTTTTGTGAGAAGCTCCATTTCGTATGGAGGGTGACCCTGAAGCCCTCACCATGGAAAGCGGGGGTTGAAAAGGCATACAGCAGGTCGTTTTCATAGGCGTAAATCCGTGAAAGGTAGGAATCGGTTTTAAAACGGGTGAGGCGGAGAGAACCTGTGGCCAGGAGCTTTTCAGGTTGCCAGGAAAGTTCCGTAAATGCCAGACAGCCTTTTTCGCGGGTGGGAAATTCTCCCCGCAGGATTTCAATGCGGGTGCGGAGGTACCAGTGGCGGCAGGGTTCCAGGATCGTGTGAAGCCGCAGGTTGTTTTTGCCGGTAAAGGTGTTGAGGGTGACCTGGCCTTCGCTGTTTTTCCCCTGTCCGATGACCCGGCGGTACCGCAGGGTGGCGGTGAAACGGCGGGAAATCCGCCAATCCGCCTGTCCTGTGAATTCGCTTCCCTCCGGGGGTGATGCGGTGCCGTACCGCAGCCAGGGAGAGCGGTACCAGTCGGCAAAGGCCGAAAGCGTAAATCCGGCCGCCGGCATGATCCGCATCCCCGCATAAATGCCGGTTTCGCCGCAGGTTCTGTCGCTTGCGCCAAACCCGCTTGCCCAGAGGGCATGGTAATCCCTCCCGTAATGACGGAACAGGAAAGCCGCCTCCAGCTGGTCGTGAAGATGGGCTTCCGCTCCCTGGATTACGGCGATGCCGCCCGAACGGGAAAAAGCCGCTTCTCCGGTGAGCTGGAATCTGCCCGCCACCCACCGGTAGTCGCAGCCAAAAGTAAAGTTGTCCTTCCCGCTGAACAGGAATTTTTCGTACATCTGATCCCCGGGCACCCAGGGATGGCTGAAATGCTCATAGATTCCGGTTACGCCCGCCTTGAACCGGCGGGTAACCAGGGTGAAAAGAGCTCCGGCGGCCGTGTGCCGTATGCTGTTTCTGTCGGAGGCCTCCGACAGGGTCCGGTGGTACCCCGAACTCTGAAGACTTGTGAAAATAAGCGTTGAATCCGTATTCCGGGCCAGGTTGGCGTCGGCCTTCCGCGACGACAGGAAAAGCCGGAGCGAATGGTTCCCCTGCCGTAAAGTGGCGGCCGCCCCCCTGAAAAACCGGTTTTCGGCGGTGGAGGCGTACGGCCGGATGCGGCTCAGGTTTTTGGAAAGCTGCATGACGTCGGCCGACCGGCCCGGTGAAAAACCCTGCCACAGCACCAGCCCCTGTCCGGCCATGACCGTGTAATCGCCCACGACCAGCTGGGGTATGCGCTCACTGACCCTCAGGCAAACATGCCCGGCATAAAAATCGAAGCCTTTCCGGTTGTACTGTGTCAGAAAGGGTTCTCCTGCATCTTTGTCGGCCGTGAATGCTACCGTCAGCGTTCCCGTTTTCTCGTAGCGGTAACGGGCAAAAAGCCTCAGGGGACTGCCCGCGTAGGCGGGAGGTTTATCCTTGCCCGGAAGAAAGCCGGCCTGCAGGGGGAGTGACTGAGATCCCCCGGCCAGCAGGCGGTGATACCCCTGTTTCCGGAGGCGCAGGCTATCGTTGCCGGCTGCCGGCTCCCCCGCACAGGCAAAAAAGGCGATCCGCTCCGCCAGCTCCCGGCCGATTCCCGGCACCGACGCCAGCTCATACAGCGAAAAAAAGGGACCGAACCGGTTGCGGTAGTCCACGATGGCCGCCGCAGCCGCCGCCGTCATCACGGGAATCGATTCCAGTTCCTCCTGCCCGGCCTGGTTGAGGTTCACCGGATGGTCGTGCTTTTCCTGAAGCTCTTCCATCCACGGGTCCCTGGTCTCTCCCTCCTCCCACTCTCCGGCCAGCGATTCCAGCAGCTCTTCCAGGTTCCGGAGGCCGCTTTCCGGAGGCTGACCGCAGGCGGCAGGGACTGCAAAGGCTGTAACCAGCCCCAGAAGCCATCTTTTTCGAAGGAGCTGCATGGTCTTTTTATTCGGGGGTGATGACAATGCCTGCCGAGGGGGTGAAACCCAGGTTCCCGTGGTAACGGAAGGCCAGGTCGAACAGCAGGATACCCGACCGGAATCCCGCCCCGGCGCTGAATTTCAGTGGAAAACCGGACACTCCGGCCCGCAGCGAGAAATCACGGTGGGGCGAGAATTCAACTCCTGTTTTGATCAGAACGGGATGGCCGCCGCATTTCTCCGCCTCGAGGCAGACAAGCACAAGGGAGGAGGGAAACCAGGCATGGCCGCAGCGCACCGACCAGGGAAGCTCCGGCTTCCCGGGGTGCCTCTCCTTGCCGGCCTTCGCAGGGTTGAATACATGCAGGGCCCAGTACCTGCCTCCGGGGGTTCCGGCAAGAACCCCCGCTTCAAAGGTGATGGCACCGGCCGTTTTCCGGTTTTCGGGAAACAACAGGGAGAAGTAGTCAAACTGGAGCGAGGCGGAGAGCTTCTTGCCCAGTCTCTTCGAATAGGCCAACCCCGTTTTCAGCTCGCGGTAACCTGCCGTTCCGAACTGGTAGAGGGACGCCCCGAAAGTCCCGTAACGGGTAGGCACAACAGCCCCTGCGGCGACCAGCGGAAGCGTGGCGGCTCCGAACAGCGATTCGTACTGAAGCTGAAAGGCAACCCCCTCCGAATAAACCAGCCCGGCCTGGTTGTCAAAGAGACTCCCGGCGCCGGGAAGGGCCGCAACAGCTCCCGACAAAGCCCCGGACCTGGCACCGGGAACCCTGTTGTCTGTTGCAGCCGCCTCTTCATACAATGCAGCAGCCAGAATGAAAAACAATATCCTTGCATTCCATTCCCCCATAAGCCGCAGGAATCGGGATTGTGTTTAAGGTATTTCAATATACGGATTTTCCTGCAGCTTTCAAAGAAACGGGCATCTGTTTTTTGGGTCGGTACAAAAAAAACAAACGTTGTCCGGAGTCCGGGAAACGGGCAGGATCTGCAAAGCCAGGGCAATTTCTTACGCCCAGCCGGCAGGGAGCCTGTCCGGAGTATGGAGGAGGGGAAGGCGGAGGTTCAATTGGTCTTGTGGCGGTATTTCACACCGGCCAGCTCCCGGTTGGCCTGCACCACCTTGTCCCTGAGGCTCTCCTTGAAGGCTGTCATTTTATGCATCAGCTCCCCGTCGCCGGTGGCCAGGATCTGGAGGGCCAGGATGGCGGCGTTGCGGGCGCCGTTGATGGCTACGGTGGCCACCGGAATGCCGGGAGGCATCTGTACCATCGACAGCAGGGAATCCAGCCCTTCCAGCCCCGACAGGATGGGAACGCCGATCACGGGCAGGGGAGTCATCGAGGCGACCACCCCGGGCAGATGGGCCGCCATGCCTGCACCGGCAATGATGACCCGGATGCCCCGCAGATGGGCGTTGGTGGCAAATTCCTCCACCTCGGCAGGGGTCCGGTGGGCCGACAGGGCATTCATCTCGAAAGGTACGGAAAGCTCATCCAGCAGACGGGCCGCCTCCTCCATCACGGCCAGGTCCGACAGGCTCCCCATGATAATGCTAACTTTTGGCGTCATGCTACAGGTTTTTTTTTTAGTGTCTGAAATGTTTTGTTATTTTGTTCCCATTCATTGGCGAAAGTACAAATTTTCAGGCTGATTTCACGGGCACTCCCGGCCCCCTGCGGCGGAGGCCTCCCCCCGGGACGGGGAGATTCCGGCGCCTATCCGGCAATGGGAGACCCCCGGCTTGCGGAAAACACCAGGACAAATACACCAGGATGGAAACGATAACAATTCACGACAAGCGGTTCCGGCTGTACCTCCCCGCGGAGAAACTGCTGGCGGTCATCGGGGAGATGGCCGGAAAGATGAACCAGGAGCTGGCCGGAAAAGAGCCCCTTTTTGTCTGTGTGCTCAACGGAGCTTTTATCTTTGCCTCCGAGCTGTTCCGGCGGATCACTTTGCCCGGCGCCGAGATCACCTTCGTCAAGATGGCTTCTTACCACGGTACCCACTCTTCCGGCGTCATCCACCAGCTGATCGGGCTGAACGACGTGGTCGAAAACCGCACGGTGGTCGTCCTCGAAGATATCGTCGATTCTGGCCGGACCATCGAAAACATGATCTGCCAGCTGAAAGAGCTCAAACCCCGGGAAATCATGATTGCAGCCCTGTTGCTGAAACCGGCGGCCCTGATCAAAGAGGTATCCCTCGATTATGTGGGGCTTGAAATCCCCAACGACTTCATTGTGGGCTTCGGCCTCGATTACGACGGATATGGCAGAAACCTGCCCGATATTTATTCGATTGTGGAATGAAACAACTTTATATATGCTGAACATTGTTCTTTTCGGCCCTCCCGGTGCGGGGAAGGGCACCCAGGCTGAATTCCTGACCGGCACCTACCGGTTGATCCACCTCTCCACGGGCGATCTTTTGCGTTCCGAGACGGCTGCCGGCACGCCCCTGGGGCTGGAGGCCCGGCGGTTCATGGACCGGGGGGAGCTGGTTCCCGACAGCGTGGTGATCGGTATGATCCGCAACAAGCTGGCGGCGAACCGGGATGCCCGCGGCTTCATTTTCGACGGTTTCCCCCGGACGGTGGCCCAGGCCGTCGCCCTCGACGAACTTCTCGAGGGCAACGGAACACCGGTATCGGGGATGTTCTCGCTCGAAGTGGAAAGGCAGGAATTGGTCAAGCGGCTCCTGGAAAGGGGGAAAATCTCAGGCAGGGCCGACGACCGCGATCCTTCGGTGATCGAGAACCGTATCGCTGTCTACGGGGAAAAAACAGCCCCGCTGATTGCCTATTACGGCAGACAGGGCAAGTTTTTCGGAATCAACGGAATGGGCACCATTCCGGAGATCGCCGACCGCTTAAGGCAGGCCGTCGGCAGTTTGACGGAGCCTTCCGGCGATACTCCGGCACACCCCGGGGAACCGGCGTAAAAGGAGACAACGGATCCGATGGCTGACTCCAATTTCGTCGATTACGTTAAAATCTATTGTCGTTCGGGCAATGGCGGAGCAGGGTCGGCCCATCTCCGGCGTGAAAAATTCGAGCCCAAGGGGGGGCCTGACGGCGGTGACGGCGGCCGGGGCGGCCACATCATCCTGAGGGGGAATGCCCAGATGTGGACGCTCCTGCACCTGAAATACCTGCGCCATTACCGCGCCGGCCATGGCGGCCGGGGTGGCAGGCAGTGCAGCTCCGGTGCTTCGGGCGAAGACATCATCCTGGAAGTCCCCCTGGGTACCGTGGTCAGCGACGCCGAATCGGGTGAGTTCCTCCTGGAAATCACCCGCGACCAGGAGACCCGGGTGCTTTTCTCCGGCGGCCGGGGCGGCCTCGGCAACACCCATTTCAAATCGCCGACCATGCAAACCCCCCGTTTTGCACAGCCCGGGGAACCGGGCACTGAAAAATGGGTGCTCCTTGAACTCAAAATCCTCGCCGATGTGGGCCTGGTAGGCTTCCCCAGTTCCGGAAAATCAACCCTTCTCTCCGTGGTCACGGCCGCCAAACCCAAAATCGGCAATTATCCCTTCACCACCCTGGTCCCCAATGTGGGCATCGTAAGCTACCGCGACCACCGGTCGTTTGTCATGGCCGACATCCCCGGCATCATCGAGGGTGCCCACCTCGGCAAGGGACTGGGCCTCAGGTTCCTCCGCCATATCGAGCGAAACGCCGTGCTGCTCTTTCTGGTGCCTGCCGACAGCGACCATTACCGCAGGGAATACCTGGTGCTGCTCGACGAACTGGCGCAATACAACCCGGAGCTGCTCGACAAAAGAAGGCTGCTGGCCATCAGCAAGGCCGACATGCTCGACACCCCGATGATGGAGGAGATCAGCCGCCAGCTCCACGATATCCCGCACCTCTTTTTTTCCTCCCTCTCAGGTTACAACCTGATCCGGCTGAAAGACCGGATCTGGGAAACACTTAACGAACCGGAAAATGGCCCTCTTTGATTCCCTGCTCCAGCTCGACAGCGATCTGTTCCTCTTCCTGAACGGGCGTTATACCCCCTTCTGGGACACCGTCATGCTGTTTTTCACCCGGAAGGAGAGCTGGATCCCCCTGTATTTCATGCTGATGGTCGTCATATTCCGGAACTACGGCAAAAAAGGATGGGTCATCCTGTTGTGTCTGGTGGCCGGACTGGTGATATCCGACCAGTGCTCGGGATGGATCAAGGAATCGGTTCAGCGGTTGCGGCCGGGTCACGATCCCGCCCTGAAGGAGGTCACCCACATCGTCCTCCGCAAGGGAGGCCAGTATGGCTTTGTCTCCTCGCACGCTGCCAATGTGGTTTACCTTCTCACCCTGACGGGTTTGATTTTCAGAAACCAGATCAGCTTCTGGGCCCTGTTTTCATGGGCCCTGCTGGTGTCGTGGACGAGGATTTACACGGGGGCCCATTTTCCCCTGGATGTGGCGGGCGGCTGGCTCCTCGGGCTGCTCATCGGTTTCCTCACCTGGAAGTTCATCCTCCTGACGGAAACCAGCCTGTTTTACGGCGGCAGCCCCCGGATTTACCGGAACAGGCTCACCAACCGGGATGCCGCCCTGTTGCTGGCGACCCTGGCCTCCGTGGCGGCAACCCTCCTGATTGCCGCCCATATCCTGCATAAATACAGCCTTTTGTAAGATTTTATCAACCACATCATGTTCATTTCTGACCTTTCCCCAATCCACCATTCCCCCATCCTTTTCACTATATTTGCACCAAATTTTTCGGCATATGACGGCAGTCTATGATGAAAGCACCATCACCACCCTCGATTGGCAGGAACATATCCGGAAGCGGCCGGGCATGTACATCGGCAAGCTGGGCGACGGCGCGGCCTCCGACGATGGTATCTATGTGCTGGTCAAGGAGGTGATGGATAATTCCGTCGATGAATTTATGATGGGGTTCGGCAAAAAAATCGAACTGACCATCGACCAGGAAAAGGTGCAGGTTCGTGACTACGGGCGGGGCATTCCGCTGGGAAAACTATCCGACGTGGTGAGCCGCATGAACACCGGCGCCAAATACGATTCCAAGGTTTTTAAAAAGTCGGTGGGACTGAACGGCGTCGGGATCAAAGCTGTCAACGCCCTTTCTTCCGAGTTTACCATCCGGGCGATCCGCGACGGGCAGGCCAAGGAGCTGGTTTTCAGCAGGGGCCTTCCCGTGGAGGAAAAAGAGCTGACCGCAACGGAAGAGCCCAACGGGACGCTGGTCACCTTCCGCCCCGATGAATCCATTTTCAGGGGCTACCGCTACATCAGCGACCATGTCGTGAACCTGGTCAAGAACTATACCTTCCTGAACGCAGGGCTCATCATCGATTTCAACGGCCATAAATATTTCTCCCGCAATGGGTTGAAAGATCTGCTGGAGGAAAACCTCGAGGCGGAGCCCCTCTATCCGGTCATTCATCTGAAGGGGGAGGATATCGAGGTGGCCATCACCCACGGCAACCAGTACGGAGAAGACTACTACTCCTTTGTGAACGGCCAGCATACCAGCCAGGGAGGGACCCACCTGTCGTCGTTCCGGGAGGTGCTGGTCAAGACCATCCGCGATTTCTACAAGAAGGATTTTGATCCCAACGACATCAGGGCCTCCGTTGTGGCGGCCATCAGCATCAAGGTGGAAGAGCCTGTATTTGAGTCGCAGACCAAGACCAA
>JAEAME010000546.1_pt1 | contig 37186 bp, 25 predicted proteins | sample 8958731 | NCBI WGS metagenome assembly JAEAME01 (sample SAMN16933194, study PRJNA681113) | bioreactor sludge metagenome | isolation source: anerobic bioreactor sludge (Control) | place: India:Bengaluru | collected 2018-10-24
CTGGTATACCTGCTTCAACCTTACCAACAAGGTCTGCTCCAACGTCTGCTGCTTTTGTATATATACCACCGCCAACACGAGCAAATAATGCAACGAATGAAGCGCCAAAACTAAATCCTGTTAAATAATTTGCTGCGTTAGGATCATTTCTAAATAAAATCCATAATAATCCTGAACCAAATAAACCAAATCCAACAACTGTCATTCCCATAACAGTACCACCTGAAAATGCTATATTTAAGGCTTTATTCATTCCAGATTCTCTTGCAGCATTTGTTGTTCTTACATTTGCTTTTGTAGCTACCTTCATTCCAAAGAATCCAGCTAACATTGAAAATAATGATCCCAATAAATAGCTAACTCCTGTTTGCCAATTTGTCACAAAAACAATGAATGCAAATATTACTACTACAAAAGTGATCAATGTTTTATACTCTCTAGATATAAAAGCCATAGCACCTTCATGAATGTAAGAAGATATCTCCTTCATTCTATCGTTTCCTGCATCACATTTATTGATTATTGATGCTTTATAAAATGCATACAATAGTGCTATAACTCCAACTATAGGAGCTATAAAAAGTAACGAGTCCATTAATAAATTCCTCCAAAAGTTAATTAATAATTTTATGATGTGTATAACTAAAAAAGATGAAAAAACTTGATGTTTCTTCGTCTTTTTTTAATTCAATATTATTGAATTGCTACTAGTACTAACGAAGCTATAACGAATGCTATTGCAGATATAGTTGTAGCCTTTTCTAACTTACCTTCAAAACTTCTACCTTTATTTTTTCCCCATATTGATTCTGCACCGCCAGCTATAGTTCCACCCATTCCAGCTTCTTTACCTGATTGCAATAATATACTTGCAATTAAAACCAAACTAGCAAGAATTAATAATATCATAATTACTATTTTTATCATATGCCTGCCACCTCCTAACTTATTGTATAAGTGTAATATAGCGATTTAGATTGCTAAATCGCTATGTTATTTGATTAACATAAGAATTATAACACAGACTATATATCTAAATCAATATAATTATATTTTTTTTTGAAATTGATTTCACTATTTTTTAATGTTATAGAAAACTTCAAGTCCATTGTATTGTGCTACATTTCCTAAGGTTTCTTCTAATCTTAATAGTTGGTTATACTTAGCAACTCTGTCTATTCTTGAAGGAGCACCAGTTTTTATTTGTCCTGCATTAACTGCAATTACTAAATCTGCAATAGTTGAATCATCAGTTTCACCAGAACGATGTGATACAACCGCAGTGTAACCTGCTCTTTTCGCCATTTCTATTGCATCTAGAGTTTCTGTTATTGTACCAATTTGATTTAATTTTATTAAAATTGAATTTGCAACTCCATCTTTGATTCCTCTTTGTAATCTTTCTGTATTAGTTACAAACAAGTCATCTCCAACTAATTGAATTCTTTTGCTAAGCTTTTCAGTTAGCATTGCCCATCCTAACCAATCTTCTTCATCCATACCGTCTTCAATAGATATAATAGGATATTTATCAACTAAGCTAACATAGTATTCAACCATTTGCTCTCTAGTAAATGATTTTCCTTCACCATCTAAATTATATATTTGCTTTTCTTTATCATATAATTCAGTAGCAGCAACATCAAGTGCAAGCATTACATCTTTTCCTGGCTCATATCCTGCTCTTCTAATTGCTTCAACAATTGTTTGAAGAGCTTCTTCGTTAGATGTTAGATTTGGAGCAAAACCTCCCTCATCACCTACTGCTGTATTTAAGCCTTTTGATTTAAGAACAGCCTTTAAATTATGGAATACCTCTGCTCCCATTCTTAAAGCTTCTTGGAAGCAACAAGCTCCTACAGGCATAACCATAAACTCTTGTATATCTACATTGTTATCTGCATGCTGTCCACCATTTAGAATATTCATCATAGGTACAGGTAGTACTTTTCCATTTACTCCACCTAAATATTGATATAAAGGTAAGCCTAGTGTGTTAGCTGCAGCCTTTGCAACAGCCATTGAAACTCCAAGTATAGCATTTGCACCTAATTTACCTTTGTTATGTGTACCATCTAAATCAATTAGGGCAGCATCAACAGCTCCTTGATCTAAAGCGTCCATGCCTATTATAGCAGGAGCAATAATATTGTTTACATTAGCTACTGCAATAGTAACGCCTTTACCAAGGTATCTTTTTTTATCATTATCTCTTAATTCTACTGCTTCAAATGCACCAGTTGATGCTCCTGATGGAACTCCAGCACGTCCGAAACCACCACTTTCAGTTAAAACCTCTACTTCAACTGTAGGATTTCCCCTTGAATCTAATATTTCTCTTGCATGAATATGTGATATTATAGTCATTTCTTTTATCCTTTCCTTTTGTTTATTATATTTTAATTTTTTAATGTATTACCAATGATTTTCCTGTCATTTCACTTGGTATATCTAATTTCATAATTTCTAGAATAGTAGGTGCAATATCAGCCAATATACCATCTTCTCTTAAATTATATCTTTTATTATTGTCAACAATGATAAAAGGTACTCTGTTACTTGTATGAGAAGTTATCGGTAAGGAAGTAACTTCATCAAGCATAGCCTCAGCATTACCATGATCCGATGTAATAAGCGCTACTCCACCAACCTTTATTATTATATTTACAATTTCGCCAAGACACTTATCTACAACCTCTAATGCCTGTACAGTTGCTGCAAAATCACCTGTGTGACCAACCATGTCTGGATTGGCAAAATTAATCACCATTACATCATACTTATCCTTTTCAATTTGCTTGATTATTTCCTGTTTAAGTTCAAAAGCACTCATCTCAGGCTTTAAGTCATATGTTGCTACGTGTGGAGATGGAATTAATACTCTATCTTCATTTTCATAAGGCGCTTCAATGCTGCCATTAAAGAAAAATGTAACATGAGCGTATTTTTCAGTTTCTGCAATTCTTAATTGACTTAAACCCTTTTTACTTATATATTCTCCAAAGAAATTTTTAATTTCCTCGGGCATATAAGCAATTTCTACATTTTTTATTGTTTTATCATACTCTGTCATACAAGCAAACTTAACATTTAAATTTTCTCTTTTAAAACCATCGAAGCTATCATCTACAAATGCTCTTGTTATTTGTCTTGCTCTATCAGATCTAAAATTATAGAAAAATATACCGTCACCTTGCTTCACAATACCAAGTCTACCATTCTCTTGCTTTAATAATATAGGTTTGATAAATTCATCATTAATATTTTTATCATATGACTCTTCTACTGCCGAAACAGGATTGTCTCTTATGATGCACAAGCCTTTAGTTAAGGCATCATAAGCTTCCTCTGTTCTTTCCCATCTCTTATCTCTGTCCATTGCATAGTATCTGCCCATGATCGAAGCTATTTTACCAACACCTAATTGATCTACCTTATCTTGTAGTTTCTTGACAAACCTTACACCACTTGTAGGAGAAACATCTCTGCCATCCATGAAGCAATGGATTTGAACATCTTTCACATTTTTTTGCTTACATAATTCCAAAATTGCAAATAAATGCTCTATATGACTATGTACTCCGCCATCTGAAAGCAATCCAAAAAGATGAAGAGTTTTATTATTTTGATTTACATAATCAATAGTATTATTCAAGGCAGTATTGTTAAAAAACTCTTTATCTTTAATCATTTTTGTTATCTTTGTAAGCCATTGATACATAATTCTTCCTGCACCAATATGTGTGTGACCAACCTCAGAGTTTCCCATTTGCCCAAATGGTAAACCAACATCCTCTCCACTTGCTGAAAGTGTAGTATTTGGATATTTTTTTAATAATATATTGTAATTTGCTGTGTTTGCCACTTTAACTGCATTACCAAAATAATCCTCACCAATTCCAAGACCATCTAGTATAATCAAAGCTGTTAATTTTTTCATATGAATTTGTGTTCCTTTCTAAATAAGCTAATAATTTATTATACCAATAAATTCTTCTGCTTTTAAGCTTGCTCCACCAACTAAAACACCATCTATATCTGCTTTAGACATAATTTCAGTGGTATTGCTAGCCTTTACGCTACCACCGTAAAGAATCCTAGTGATTTCAGCTGCTTTTTCGTTATATAATTTCTTGATAACATTTCTAATATGCATAATCATTTCTTGCGCTTGCTCGCTAGATGCTGTTTTTCCAGTACCTATTGCCCATATAGGCTCATATGCAAGAGCAATATTTTCAAAGCTATTTACATCTACATCTTTTAAAGCGTTGACAATTTGAGCTTCAACGGTTTGCTTTTCAATATTAGCTTCTCTTTGCTCAAGAGTTTCTCCAACACATAATATTGGCTTAATACCATGTTTTAATGCAGCTTTTATTTTTTTATTTAAAAATTCATCTGATTCATAAAAATATTGTCTTCTCTCTGAATGGCCAATAAGTACATAATCTACAGCAATTTCACTTAACATAAGTGGAGAAATCTCTCCTGTATATGCTCCACTATCTTCACAATGCATGTTTTGAGCTGCTAATTTAACTTTAGATCCCTTTAAAGTTGTTTTAAGTGCATATAAAGCAGTAAAAGGAGCACAGAGTAAAACTTCTCTATCCTTATCAAATTTATTTAAAAAATCAACTATTAACTCTGCTAATTTCTGAGCATCAGCTATAGTATTATTCATTTTCCAGTTTCCAGCTATTAATGGAATTCTCATTACAATACCTCCGATTAACTATTTATCGTCTATAGCATCAATACCTGGCAATACTTTACCCTCTAAAAACTCTAAGGATGCACCACCACCAGTAGATATATGAGTTATTTTATCTGCAAGTCCAGCTTTTTCAACTGCTGCAGCACTATCTCCTCCACCTACTATAGATATCAAACCAGATGTTTCTGATATTGCACATGCTACACTATTAGTACCCTTTGCAAAATTCTCCATTTCAAAAACACCTAAAGGTCCGTTCCAAATTACAGTTTTTGATTTTCTAATTACATCACTAAATAGCTCTATAGATTTAGAACCAACATCAAGTCCCATATAATCTTTAGGCATGTTATCAATACCAACTGTATAAAAATCTGTATCATTTTTAAATTCTTTTGCAACAACTACATCTATAGGTAAATATAAATTAACATTTTTTTCTTTTGCTTTTTCAAGAAGCATTTTTGCAAGTGAAATCTTGTCTTCTTCAAGCAAAGACTTACCAACTTCATAGCCCATTGCTTTGATAAATGTAAAGGACATTCCTCCACCAATTATTATATTATCAGCAATATTTAATAAATTTTCAATAACTGCTATTTTATCAGATACCTTAGAACCACCAAGTATTGCTGTTAAAGGTCTCTCTGGATTAGAAATAGCTTTACCCATAATCTCAATTTCTTTTTCAATTAAAAAGCCTACTGCAGATGGAATGAATTTACAAACTCCAGCAGTCGATGAATGTGCTCTATGAGCCGCTCCAAATGCATCATTTACAAATATGTCAGCTAATGAAGCTAAATTCTTAGCAAAGTTTTCACCATTCTTTGTTTCTTCTTTTATATATCTAGTATTTTGTAAAAGCATTATTTGTCCTGCCTGTAGCTTTGCAGCATCAGCCTTAACTTTTTCATCAACAACAACATCACAGTTTTCAAAAATTATTGTTTTTTTAGTCAACTCTTCAAGACGTTTTGCTACCGGCAGCAAAGAATATTTAGGGTTTGGCTCTCCATCAGGTCTGCCAAGATGAGACATAAGTATTATAGCTGCTCCATTGTCTAAGAGATAATTAATTGTGGGTAAAGCACTTACAATTCTAATATCATCTGTTATGTTCATATCTTTATCAAACGGAACATTGAAGTCGCATCTTACTAGGACCTTTTTATTTTGTAAATTAATATCCTTTAATCCTTTTTTATTCATTTTTATGCCCATGCACCGATTTCACAATAACCCCAGTCTCTCTTAAAAAGAGCGACTAAACATATAGCATGGGCATCGGTACTTATCCTTTCTTTATTCATACTTTCTTTCAACCTTGACTCCTTGATTATTATTTAATAATATATATTTGTTATTACTTTTATATTTTACCACTATATAAAAAAAAGTGCAATCTTAAAAATCATAATATTGCACTTTTATTACATACTATTTCACAAAATTAACTATTTGTGTTATACTATTGCCTTTAGATTATAGATTTGCAAAGTATTTAACGGTTCTAACTAACTGAGCTGTATATGACATTTCATTATCATACCAAGCAAATACTTTTACTAATTGCTCTCCGTCTACTTCCAATATGTTAGTACATAATGAATCAAATATACTTCCATATCTGCTACCAATAATATCACTAGATACTATTGGGTCTTCATTATATTGAAGTGTTTCATTAGCAGCTTTTTTCATTGCAGCATTTACTTCATCAACTGTTGCATTTTTCTTCAAATGTACAACTAAATCAACTATTGAACCAGCAATAGTTGGTACTCTTAACGCAGTTCCATCTAATTTACCTTTTAGCTCAGGTATAACTAATCCTATGGCTGATGCTGCTCCTGTTGTTGATGGTACTATATTTGCTGCTGCAGCACGACCTCTTCTTGAGTATATTCCCTTTGGGTGAGGTAAGTCTAAAACGCTTTGGTCGTTTGTATAAGAATGGACAGTAGTCATATATCCCTTTACTATTCCAAACTCATCGTTTAAAACCTTAGCAACTGGTGCCAAGGCATTTGTTGTACAGCTTGCTGCTGAAATTATTGTCTCACTTCCATCTAATATATTATGATTTACATTGAATACAATAGTTTTTAGGTCCCCAGTTGCTGGTGCTGATATAACAACATTTTTAGCTCCAGCTTTAATATGCTTTTCAGCTTTTTCTTTTGAAGTAAATCTTCCTGTACATTCTATAACGATATCTATGCCTAATTTAGCCCAAGGTAAATTTTCTGGTTCTTTTTCTGCATAAATTACTATTTCTTTACCATCAACAACTATTTTATTATCATGATGTGATATTTTATCAGTCATATAATTACCTTGTGCTGTGTCATATTTTAGTAGATATGCCAAACTTTCAGCATCACTTAAATCATTTATTGCTACTACTTCTAATTCTACACAATCTTTTATTAACCTAAATGCTAGTCTTCCTATTCTTCCAAATCCGTTAATTGCAACCTTTTTCATTTTAATCCTCCATAGTCAATTTATTTCAATAATTTTTTTTGCAGTTACTTCATCAGTAACTAATGTAAAATTCTTATAAAAATTTGAAAAAGCCTTTATGACATTTGCTTTTTCAAGACCTACTGCCACTGCAATTGAGTGCTTTACCTTTGTAATATTATCAATGCTTATACCTACTGAGTTCATCTGTAATTTAATTTCACCATTGTTGTCAAAAAAATACCCAAATGCTTCAGCAACTAAGTTGTTCTCTTTAATAAAATTCAATGTTTCTATGTCAGCTTTTCTTCTGATAGCCATATCATAAGCATTTCCTAAGCCAAATACTAAAAGATTAATATTGTCTATACAATTAAGCACATCGTTTATAGATTCATTTTCCTTTAGAGCTTTAAGCTCAGACTCGCTTAAATTATCAGGAATATGTAGCATCTTACAATTAGCATTATATTTTTGTGCCATATTATATGCAATAGTATTTGCTTGTAAATCTATCTCTTCATTTAATGCTCCTCTTGCTGGAACTATGGTTAAGTTTGATAAATTGTTTTTTTTCTTAATTTGACTTGCTACCAAAGCCATTGTTGTTCCACCAGCAATACCAACAATATAATTATTATCAATTTTTTTATTTATTATACTTGCGACCTTTTTACCTAAGTTTAGATATTCATAATCATCTTTTGAAGCATCTCCTGAAACTATGATTACTTCATTGATACCTAGAGTAGTTTTTAGGACCTTTTCAAGATTTGATATGTTGTTTAAATCAAAGATTATTTCATCTAAATCTTTTAATAGTTCCTTAGCTATATCAGTAATAATCATTCCAGAGCTTATGACATCTATAAATCCCAAATCCTTTAGCTTTTCAACCTCTGTTCTTATTGTTTTTTCAGTCTTACTAAGTTTATTAGCTAATGCTCTTCTACCTATAGGCTGTTCAATCTCAATAGTTCGTAAAATATCATATCTTCCATTAATTGTGTCAACAAATTCAGGAACAATTTGCGATTCTACCTCTACCAATTTCTTTAAATCCACTCTATCACCTCTAGATTGATCAATTGGGACTTCAAAAGTCCCTGTAAACATTTTAAGTCCCACTGTTATTATAACACATATTTTAATTTTAGCAACAAAAAAATTAAAAAAACGATGAAAATTATTTCATCGTTTATATTATTTAAAATTTATATTTATTTACACATGTATGCTGCAGTTCTAACTAATTGAGCTGTATAAGACATTTCATTATCATACCAAGCAATAATCTTAATCATTTGCTTTCCATCAACTTCTAGAACGCTTGTAGATAATGCATCTACAGTTCCACCATAGTAGCTTCCTACTATATCACTAGACACTATTGGATCTTCTGTGTATCCTAAAGTTTCATTTGAAGCAGCCTTAAATGCTTTATTTATTTCTTCAACTGTAGTGTTTTTCTTTAATTCTACAACTAAATCTACTACTGAGCCAGTTATTGTTGGAACTCTTAAAGCTATTCCATCCATTTTTCCTTTTAAATCTGGTAAAACTAAACCTATCGCAGCTGCAGCTCCAGTAGATGCAGGAACGATGTTGTTTGCTGCTGCACGACCACGTCTTGAATTAATTCCCTTTTTGTGTGAATTATCAAGTAAATTTTGATCATTTGTATATGCATGAACAGTAGTCATATATCCTTTAACTATACCAAAATTCTCATTTAAAACTTTTGCAACAGGTGCTAAACAGTTTGTTGTACATGATGCGCCAGATACAATTTTATCTTCTGCTGTTAATATATCATGGTTTACATTATATACTATTGTTTTCATGTCACCTTTACCAGGTGCAGATATAAGAACTTTTTTAGCTCCAGCTTGTAAATGCTTTTCAACATCTTCCTTTTTAGTAAATTTACCTGTACATTCTAGTACTAAATCTATCTCTAAATCTTTCCAAGGACAGTTTGATGGTTCTCTTTCTGCCGAAACTTTTATTTCTTTTCCATCAACTATGATTGAATTTTCAGTATGGGAAATTTTATCTGTTTTATAATTTCCTTGAGCAGAATCATATTTTAATAAATATGCTAGTGTTTCTGCTCCTGAAGAAGTGTTGATAGCTACTACATCAAAATCCTTGCTATCAAGCATCAATCTACATGCTAATCTTCCTATTCTTCCAAATCCATTAATTGCTACTCTTATCATCATTTCCTCCAGAAACATACATTTTTTTACTTTTTTCGTGTTATATATTTCATTTAGTATGTATTATTTGTGTTAAATCCTTATATATTATAACACATATTATATAATATGCAACTTAATTAATAAGTTTTTATTAATTTTAACTTAAATTATAAATGTATATAAAGAAAAAAGATTGTATATTTTATTATACAATCTTTTAACAAATTTTAAATTATTAGCTTACATTTTCATTCTTTATAAACTTTAGAATCTTCTCCTCATTGATGAAGCTGGTATCATCATTTCATCTCTATATTTAGCAACTGTTCTTCTTGATATATTAATTCCTTTATTAGCTAACGTATCTGCAATCTTTTGGTCGCTTAAAGGCTTTGCAGAGTTCTCCCTTTCTATCATTTCCTTAATTTGTGACTTAACATTTGTAGAAGAAACCCCTTCACTACTGTTTTCATCATTGATACTACTTGTAAAGAAGTATTTTAACTCGAACAGACCTCTTGGACTCTGAACATATTTTCCATTAGTTGCACGGCTCACAGTTGATTCATGAACTGAAATATCTTCAGCAACATCCCTTAAAATCATAGGCTTTAAACTGCCATTAGGGCTATCAAAAAAATTTCTTTGAAATTTAAGTATGGATTCTACAACCTTATATAATGTACTTCTTCTTTGCTCTATACTTTTAATTAACCACATTGAAGAATTTAATTTATCAGTTAAAAATTTACTTGCTTCTTTGTCATCAATATCATTAGCTAATTGCTTATAATAGCTACTTATAGACAAGACAGGTAGATTACTATCATTAATCAATATAATATACTCATCATTTATTTTTTCTATAGTAACATCTGGAACAATATATCTTATATTATCACTATCAACTACAAATCCTCTAGATGGCTTTGGTTCAAGCATTTTAATAATATCACATATACTTTGAACCCTTTGCACAGGAATCCCAAGTTCCTTAGATATTTTTTGCATTTTATTTGTTGCTATATCATCTAAGTATTTATCAACTATTACATATGCATTTCTATCTTGTATACCCTTCTCTTTAAGCTGAAGCATAAGGCACTCACTTAGATTTCTTGCACCAACACCTACAGGATCAAAGCTTTGAAGTAAATGTAATGCTTTTTCAACATCAATATGACTTTCATTAATTTGCATGCTGATATCAGGTATTGAAGAAGATAAATATCCTTTTCTATCTAAAGACTCAATCAAGAACTCTCCTATCATTCTTTCCTTTTGACTTTTTGCAGACATACCAAGCTGAAGCATTAAATGTTCCTTAAGCGAGGCCTTCTTAGAAGTATAGCTTTCAAATGACTGTCTGTTTTCCGTATCATTAGCTATTGCGTTTGCCTTATAGCTTATATCATCATATTTCTCTATTACTTCTTTCCAGTCAATTTTATCACTTGTGTTATCATTATCCGCATAAGGAATATCCTTATCATTATCATCCTTTTTCTCAACTACTTCTAAAAAAGGGTTAGCCTCTAATTGATTATTTAAATATTCAGTTAGCTCAACATTATTGAATTGCAATATCTGTATTGCTTGTCTAAGCTCTGGTGTCATTATTAATTTCTGCGTTTGCGATAAGCTAAGCTCAAAACCCATTTTCATGGCTGAAACTCCTTTTTTAGTAGAATTTTATTACCTGCATGTATTATACCAAAATCCTACATAAAAAGCAAAATGATTTTAAAACAAGTTTATGTCTAAGTTTATGTCTGCTTTACTGACTATTATCAATAATCATTGCTATCCTCACATAAAATATAAAATCAGATTAGAATTATTAATCCTAATCTGATTTTATATTAGAGAGTTTTTACTTATTCAAGATAATATATACTATCGTTATTAGTGGTATAAAAATATACCTGTATAAACTGTGCCTTCTATAAGTTCATCTTTACATCAGCTCGTTTTTGCTCTTCAATCTCAAAGAATTCCTTAGCTGTGTGCTTCGCCATGCCAGCTATAATACTAGATGGGAATATAACAATAGCCTGATTGAATGATGATACATTCATATTATAAACTCTTCTTGAAGCTTGCAAGTGGTCTTCTGCATCCATAATAGCTTCTTGAAGTTTTTTATAATTTTCAGATGAGCGAAGCTCAGGATAATTTTCTGCAAGCACATTAATTCTTCCCATAGTTTCATCAATATGGTGATTTACTTCACTCTTTTCAGCTACACTCATACCTGAACGCAGTTTAATCACTTTTTCAAAAACATCTGTTTCATGCTTAGCATAAGCTTTTACAACATCAATCAGCTTTGTCAATGTGTCATAACGCTTTGTTAATGCTACATCAATGCCAGAATCAGCCTCTGTAATTTTTATCAATAAAACTTTAAATCGGTTTGAAGTTGCGATTGTCCAAGATATAATAGCAACAACTAATACTAATACAATAATCGTAATAATTAATTCAATACTCATTTATTAATTCTCCTTTTTATTTTTATTTTTATTTTTATTTTTCGCTTTTTTCAACCTTTAAATACAATGTATCAATAAGGTCGAGTATAGCCTGAATATCGCTTGTCACACGCTGACGCTGCTCAGATAGTGTGATATCGCCGCTTGCAGCTTCAAAAGAATCACCATTTGCCAATGCTATATAAAGCTTATCATCCTTAAAAGACAGATACAGAGGATATCCTATTTTATCTCGTGTTAAAACTATGCTTTCAATAACAGGCGGTGTAAGGATTCGCAGAGATGCCTCTGAACTTGTAGAATTGATATAAAAATTCTGATTAAAAGCATCCAATTCTGTACTAAATTTCTCATTGCTTTTAGGCTTTTTACCACATCTATCATATACATAAACCGGTTCATTTGATATGGCATCATAGTCAAAAATCATTAATCTGCCACAAAAAACAATTTCATATACTGTTCGTGTTTTCAACTCTCCATCATCCCAGTAGGCTTCTTCTTTCTCTTCCTGTAAGTTAATATCTGACTGTATGAAATGATGTCCGTGGTAATCTGCTGTTAGATAATCATTACCGTTATAAATGTCATAATTTGAAAACAAATTTGCTGCTCTGACTATAGCCTCATTCAATTTTTCATTAGGTCTGAAATCCATATTATCAAGAACTGAACTAAGACCTTTTCTAACAATATTTTCCTTGAAAGAATCTGCATAGCGTTGCTTAGATGGAGATTTAGCTATCCAAAAAATAATTAATACTATTCCTGCAAAGATAAAATAAGCATAAAAGCCTGCCTCGCCGAAAGCATCATATAAAGGAGGCATTAACGGAAATGCTAATGCTAACAAAGCTATAATTGCAATTATGAAAAGAAAGTCCAATACCTGTGATTTAATACGTAGCTTTTCCAAAGCTATCAATTCTTCGGAACCAGTATCAGCAGTTTCCTTGAAGCTCTTATACTGCTTAGTTCCGCTAACTGTACCTCCAATAATCACCCCTATTAATGTGGCAACACCTAAGGTAGCAAACAAAACCGGACTGAAAAGAACTATAAAGATAATTATCGCAATAATAAATCCAAAAATACCCATGCTCATAATCAAAGGAGCAAAATTGCTAAAAAATGAATAAGTTATGAAAACAGCAACTGCAGCAAAAGACATTTTTATCCATTTCATCCATGAATATGGACTGTCAAAACCTAAAAGTTTTTTAATAAATTTCATTTAACCTCACCTCTATTCAATACCGCCCAGTAAAAATAAGGCGGATATAATATATAAAATACAAGAAACACACAATACAAAAAGAACGATGTAAGCGAGTGTCCAAATTGGTTTTCTTGTTTTTCCTCTATTTTGAAAGGATATAATTCCAAGAGTTAAAAATGCTACCGCTAAGACAGCACTAAGTCCTACTGACATGAAACATCCCTCCCTAGATTGGCAATGCAGATATTAGTAAGCCACCTAAAATAAGACTTAAAAAATTTGCTACAAATACATATAAAAATCTTCTGATTTTTCCATGCTCTTTTACTGCTGCTAAAACAGTTATTGTTTCTACAATAAATATAAGGAACTCCATCAAAATCAACCACAGCATAGCAGAATTGACTACTGGATTGCTATCATTCAAGGATATATTCAACCAACCCTGTGTTATTAAATTCATCACCAAGAACACAATCCAGCTGCGTTTCTCTTTAAATCCAAACCAGCAGAAGATAAGTCCTTCAATGGCTAATGTTAATATCACACGAAGTCCGACAAGAATTATAGACCTTAAAATCAGCTTACCGGCACTTATTTCTCTTGTATTAAAATCAAATGTAACAATACCGTCATAGCTCATGTTCTCATATTTTATTACCTGCTCATATTCAGTATCACCGCCTGAAATTTTAAGCTTAACCTCATCCATTTTCTCTATATCACTGTAATAGAAAACAAAATATGTCTCCCACGCAACCGTAGTTTCTTTCATTTCCTTTAATCCATTTTCAGTCACCAGAGAAACCTTAACATCATCCGGTGCATTATTCATGATGATAATAAATGCCGGAGGCTGAGCTGAGTTACCAAATGCTATGGTTGGAATAATGCTCATAAATAAAAATATTACTACAGACAAAATTAAAAACTTACGTTTCATGTCTTACTCCTCCCTTTTTCCTACTCTCCATCAGAATCAGTAGTTTTATCCTCACCATCTGGATAATCATAATCGTCTGGGTCAGTAACTGTCATCTCAATTAAAAATTCCTTTTCTCCATCGTCAATTATAATTTTACCTGATATTGTCGCTTCTCCTACTGCATTAGCCTTTATATTTCCATTTTCATCAACTTCTATTATAGATGAATCTGAGCTTTTTACCCCTTCAATTGTATATTGTAACTCCCAAGGCATAGAAACTAAAAATTTAGTCTCATCTCCAACCATAAGGTGTACACCCTGTTCAACCATTACATCAACAATTGGTACTAAATAATCAGTAACTACAATATCCTCAGCATCTTCTGGAGGATCAGACTCAAACGGTATATATTCAGCCTCCATCATTGGCTGTGCACTGCCAAAAATCAAAACCGGCTCAATATCATAATCTGCTCTGTAAACAACACTTAAATCCTTTGCTATTAAAAACTTTGCTATTACTGTATCAGGATCATCTTTAAAGACAGCCTGCACCGGATAGAACCAATTTGCAACAAGTGCCTCCGGATATTGAATAATATATTCTCCATTGTTGTGGTTAAGGCTGGTAGCCGCTGTCGGTAAATGCTCTAAGATAGAAATTGCAGATGTCTCTGACACTTCCAGTCCTGTATCAACAAATGTATAAACTCCATCCGGAGAAATCTCAATATCGCCTTGATGTGTAACTGCTACGCTTTTTCCGTCAGCGTTCAGCATTGAAAATTCTATCTTAAAAGGGCTTTCGCTGTCAGGCAAAGACTCATAACGTCCTATATTGTCCTCATCTATAACGAAAACAGCCGGAATAGTAAGTGTTTCAGCACTATCCTCTGATTCATCTCCCTCCATTAATCTAAATTCAAACATAACGCAGTTATTTGACAAATATTTCAATTGAAGTACAGCGTTATTATATTGACTGGAGTCATCACGTACAAAGGTTCCGGATGTAAGCCATGCCTCGTTTGGCATAGTTTCATCTTGAGAATTGTCAGAATCATCTGCGTCCTTATCATTATTAGAATCGTAATTGCCTTGCTCATTATTAGGATTATCTCCATTTGTTGCATTGTTAGAAGTAGTTTTATCCTTGCATGCAGTAAACGCAAAAATCATTGCAACTACAAGCATTATTGATGCTATTCTTTTTATATTAGCTTTCATTTTATCTACTCCCTCACTTAATTCAAATTCAGCTTATATTCTTTTTCTACAACCTTATTAGAGCTGGTAGCTGTAAACTGTACAAGATATGTTCCGGAAGTGCATTTCTTGTTACTGCTTCCTACATTTCTAGTACCACTCCAAGTAAACCATCCGGTCTCATTGTGAGTACTTCTTGCCGGTCCTGTAGCTTGGTAAACTAGATTATCAGCAGAATCAAATATTTTTATAGTAACTTTTTGTCCCTTTAGGTTTATACATTGTAGATTCCATCTATATCTAAGCTTGCCTTCCACATTTTCTTTTCCAAAGCTTGTAACATTAAACGACTCATTTCTCGTGTGGTTGATTGTATATGACCACTGCCAGCCAACTCCGCCATATCCCATTGAGCAAAACAATTTAAACGTATACTTTCCGCTCGGCAAGGCATTGTAATCTGCCCCATAGCTACGCGTTGTAACTGTGCTGGCGGCGTATTGCTTACTGCCCCATCCAACCACTTCTTTGCCTGCTGAGTTAATTAATTGTGCCCAAACAACAAGAGGTACTGAATCACTAAGATTTTTTATAGTAAATTTCATGTAAAATTTTCCATTTTCATTAAAAGATTTATTTTTAGTAACTGTTACATAACTAGTCGAAGAAGCATGAACAGCTGTCGGTGTTATTGTTGCAAATCCTATTGTCATTATAAATGCAATCATAAATGACAATACTTTATTTCTTAGTTTGTTTTTTCCAATCATTATAAACTTCCTTTCTTTCTAAGATATATCCTATTCATTTGGCAAATCATAGAAATCCTTTAAAAATCCATCAATATCATTGAAATCGTAATAAGTTACGCCGTCAATTACAATCGCTGCCCTTTGAGTTTCTGCATCAGCAGCTGCCTTAGAAATACTGTATTGTTCAGTTTCAGGCTCTTTATACATTATCTTTACTAACCCAGCCTCTTTAAGTATGACTTGACCGTCACTTGGTTCTAGCTTATCTATATCTCCTACCGGTACAACCCAACGTGCCTCGATATCTAGCACAAGTGTAGATTCTCCGTCAATACTCCATATTCCTGTTTTAAACACTTCTCTTGATTGATCTACCTCATCATTTGAATAGATAAATGTACCATCAGCATACAGAGCATATCTTTTACCATATCCTGAATTGCTATCTTCATCTATTTTATTAGTAGAGTTCCAAAATCCAACAAAAGGTTGGTCGCTCATATCAATCAGGTCACCTCTGCCATCTGTTTCATCCCCCTTACCATCAGCATGAGCAAAGAAAAATGCACATCCCATATAAGCTAAGTCAGCGGGGAATTCTTTTACTGGATACAGTTCATCAAAGCTTAAGTTTTGACCGTTATTCATGGTATAAAAGACATTCTCAATTTTCAAACTTTTAGTAAGCGTCAGCCAAAGGCTATCCATCATGAACCAACGCATAGAATCAGCATCGAAAAAACGAAATTCTTCATTTTGTTCTTTATCACCTAAATTTGCAATTAATGTAGAGTCTTCCCTCCAATCAATGATGATACTGTCTTCTTTAATAGTTGATGTAATGTTAAAATATAGTCCGGTTAATTCTGACAGACCTTGAGCAAGCTTTTCAGCACTAAGCTCACCTATATATACCAATTCGTGCTGCTTGATATCTGGCGATTCGCTGCCACCTTCCATATTGGTATAAAGCATAATCGTTTTTTGTTCCTCTAAACTTTGTTCTATATTATTCTTGTCATTCAAATTAGAATTAGAGTCTTCCGCATCTTTTTTGCAAGCTGAAAACAGAATGCAAACTAACAAGAATATTGTCAATATTTTAAATTTCATTGTGTCCCTCCCAAAAGGATAATTATTATTGTAAAGCTATCCTATAGTTTGTTTTATTTAATATTTAGATATTAATCTTTAATTTCAATTTCAATTCCTGATATATTTGCAAATGCTTCCATTGGTATATATACACTATCATCAATGATTTGCGGTGCTTCATCTATCGTTATAATTTGGTTTATTTCTCCAAATCTAATTACATCTGTAGATCCAATGAACAGCATACACACTGGTGTTTCTGTAAACCATGATATCACCAAAATTGCATCTAATTCTAATAAATGAGAAAACTCATCATTTAAATATGAATCTCCATCAGCACTATACTCCAAAAGATAATCCTTTATTGTATCACTATCTTTAATAAATTCATAATTAAAATAGCGCATCCCTGAACTCATGTCAGAAGCAGCAAAGGATTCAATAAATGATTGAGCATCTGCATACATAACGCTGTCAATTTCTTTTACTTGAAGATTAGACGAGACATCAACCCCATTGACAATCACAGTTTGAGCTTTGTTAGAAACATCATCAGATTTACTAGAATCATCATCGGAATCGTCGTCGTCTGAAAAATCATTTTGCTCGTTCTTTGAATTATTGTCTGAATTATCTAATTTATTTGTCTCTTCTATTTTGAATTCAGAAACATCATCAGTCAAAAAAGAATTATCAAACACAATAAAGTAAATAAATGATGAAAAAAATATAATTAGTTGTATACCGCCAATAATCGCCAAAATAATAATTAGTTTTTTTTTCACAGAGCATCTCCCTCCATTAACATTTTATTGAAAACAAACTCTATACAGTGCTAAGCGAAAAATATTGCAACAATTCCAATTATAAGTACGGCTACACCAAATATCATAAAATAAATGCCAAATCGTGCTGCTGCCTTATCCTCTGCAACATAAAACTGCTCAGAATTATTTGGATTAAATGAAATATTTATATCTTGCCCCTCAGTGAATCGTGGTCGACTAGTTCCTACAGTAGATTTCTTTTCAATGCTTTTACCATCCACAAGATATTGGAATACTGGATAATAAGATACACTTTTTCTTTTTCTACTACTACCAGTTTCAGTATGGAACTCTACACGTCGTTCCATACTGATAACCTTACCTGTTGTTTGCATAGTGCAAACACTTTTTAAATTTTGGTGTCTTTTATGAAACCAAAATCCAATTAACACAATAGCTAAGCCTACTAATATAATAATAAATGCCATTTTTTAAATCCTCCCTCAATTATTTTATTAGAATTTAATCTATTTATTTTTTAAAAACTCTATATTTTTAAAACATACCCAAATATAGTAGTATTTTCTAAGAATATCACAAAAATGTATTTTTGTGTTAATGGTTAAGAAATCTTAACCATTTTTTAAAATAATATTTTGAGAGCAAAGCTTATGACGTAGCTTGTGCATATACTCTTGAACAAGCACGATTTAAGTTAGAGGATCAATCCCCAAATTTAATTTGAGAATTTTTCTCTTTTAAAATATTATTTAAAGCATCAATAGCAGATTCTAAATTTATTTTTCCCCAACCATAATCAGAATCATAACCTTCATCCCCTAAATCATCCGCTGATGAAGATATAGAATTTCTAATATCTTCAGGACTACTATCGGGATACTCTGATAAAATTGCTGCAATAATTCCTGTAGCGTAGGCATTTGCATAGGATGTACCAGAAAATTTTTTAAATTTTCCATCCAAGGACAAAGCTGTTATATCTTTTCCGTATGTTACAGCAAACACAGAATTTCTTTGAGAAAATTCTGCAATCTTATCATATTTGTCTATTGCTCCTATTCCTATTACCGTTTCATATGCAGCAGGATAATAAATCTTTTCTGAATTTCTGTTATTTTCATTTCCAACTGCTGCAACTACAATGACTGACTTTTCTTCAGCATATTCTATAGCCTCTCTCAGTTCATCATCATCTACTGTAGTTCCCGAGCTTATGCACAGTATCTTGCAATCATATTCATCTATAGCTTCTCTTATAGCTTTTGCCAAAAGTTCTGTTCCACCGTTTTTAATAACACCTGAAGGGTATTTTGATTGATATACAAGTGGTACAATAATTGCTTCAGGGGCTGCGGCTTCCACACCTCCATGCTTGGTCTTAGCCCCTGTAATTAAAGAAACAACTCTTGTTCCATGTCCTATTTTATCTTTTGTGTCATATTCGGGAAAAACAAAATTTTTACCTTTTACAATTTTAATATTTTCAAAAGCACCGTGTTCCTCAAGAACACCTGTATCAATTACAGCTATCCGAATATCCTTTCCTCTTGTAAATATATCAGCCCAAGCAAACACTCTTTCAAACAGGAAACAAGAGATTATGAAGTAAAAGATTATTATAGATAATATATATCTTGTTTTTTTCATTTTCATAATAATTCCTCTAATTTTTAAGTTTTGCTATAAAAAATTTTATAAAAACTATTTAATATATTTTTCTATAAATCTATATAGCATAGCAGAAACCTCTGCTCTTGTTGCAGTATTTTGAGGATGAAGATTTCCGTCATCGCTTCCCTGCATTATACCTGCATCTACACACCAGCTTATAGCCTCTATCGCAAAATCTGAAATTTGAGTGTAATCACCAAAAATATTGATATTTAATTTTTCATTTAATGATAAATCATATTTCTTGTATTTTGCATATCTATAAATAATTGCAGCTAATTGCTCTCTTGTTATGCTTTTGTTAGGTGCAAATTTCCCTTGCTCTATTCCGTTTATAATATCGTTTTGAGATGCCCATGCTACATATGGTGCATAGTACATTTCTGACGAAACATCTGAAAATTTATCTGTCTTTATTTCTTGAGAAGCATTTTCCAGTCTGCCCATAACAGTTACGAACATTCCTCTAGTCATAGAATTGTTAGGAGCAAATTCTTTTTCACTTACACCCTTGAACAAGCCTCTTTCTAGCATCACCTTTATATATTTCTCTGCCCAATGTCCTTTAATATCAGTAAATTTGTCATATATTGATTGTTCAGACTTTGAAGGTCTTGTTTCGCTACTATCATTTTCATCATCTGCAGGCTCTTTCTTGGCATTTTCATATTTTGATGCTCCAAAAGAAACAGCAGCTGTCAAGCTTCCCTCATCAGAAACTGCAAACTTACCTGTTAATATTCCCCTTGCACCTGATCCAAGTGTAAGAATTCCGTCATCACTTACTGATGCTGAACCAGATATATTTAAAACATTCCACGATACAAGTGTAGAATCATTAAGCAAAAGCGTTTCTCCATTCTTAAGCTCTGCTTTTAAACTAAATTTTTCTGTATGAGGAGAGATTAAATCTTTATTGTCTGTCACAGAGCTATTTGTAACATCTGTTTTTTCCTCATTATAAATTTTTAGTCCTTCAAGTTGACCTATTGCATTATTTATCAAGGTCATTTTTTCAGTTATTTTATTTCCCGTCCTATCAACCGCTGAAATTTCAATGTTACAAGACATAGCTGTATTATCTAATTTAGCTTCAATTTCAAAACTTCCGTCAGGATTTACAGTTGGATTATATATCTTATCATTAATTATAATTTGAGTACCGATATCTGTTATACCCTTAATCTTTATCTTTCCGTCTGCTTCAAAAAATCCTCCGTTTACGGGTGATTCTAAGAGAAGTCTTGGGGGCATAGTGTCAACAGCAAACCTCTTTTGCAGTATAGTAGCATCTCCAGCACTGTTCTTTACGATAAATGTAAGCATATGGTTGCCATCCTCTATATCGCTAAACTGTATTTTAGCATTTTGTACAGATGATAAGTTTCCTGTCATTCCTTCCTTATTTTGAACTTCATTTCCATTTTCCATTGTCATAATATAACCATTATCCAATGTCCATGTACCCGAAACAATTTGATTTGATTTTAAACTAAATTCTATATCCTTAGTCTTGAATGTATCAATATTGACAGCTTCAGATTCTCCTGAAGAATATTCTACCTTTACCGAATCATTTGCCACAAGCTCAAGCTTAGCAGGATTAGGTGCGTCCAAAGTAATTTCGTTTGATTCTTTTTCTGAAGAATACAATACCTTTAAATCATCAGGATTTGTTCCATATTTTTTGTATGTTGAAACTCCAAGCCTATAAGTAACCCCTGGTTCAAGACCTAGGAAATATGTTTCGTTAGTATCCTTGTCTGTATAGCTATATCTTCCTCCAACTGATATATTTTGAGCATCTTTTTCATACTCAATACCACCAGACTGGTGAAGAATCCATATTCCATCTTTTTTCTCATAAATATTTACAAAATAACCATCATATTCTCCTGTTGCAGATATGTCAGCTGCAATCTTTAAATCTCCTATTTTTGACGCTGTAACAGATACAGGTCTAGCAGGTATCTTAGTATTTGTAAATGCAAATGCATTTGGACTTATTTGTGTTTCGCATAATTCGCCATCTTTTATTGCAGTAGCCTTTAAATAGTAGCTTCCGCTTTCCAATGTATCCGGAAGCTCAAACTTAACACTTTTCTTTGAAATTTCAGTTCCACCGCTTATTTTATATAATAAAGCCCCTTCTGTATCCTCAGGGTTTTTAAGTGCCATAAAGCTCATTTCCTCAAAGCTGTCAAGCTCATTTCCATCCCAGCTTGCAGTTATTTCATTTCCGTTTACTGAAGCATTTAAGCTGTCAAGACTTGCCATCGGAAAAACATTGTACATAAGTAAATCACTTGTAGCATCAGGAGTTAATATATCCCATGTTTTGTTGTAGTGCAATGTATCTGTAAAGGTAATATTAAATCCAGCAATTTTTGTTTCCGGATTGTATGTTATATTTGCATTTGCTTCCTGATTCTCAAATGAATCTGCCGCAAATTCTTGGTTATATATCTTTATCGGATATGACATACCATCTTTATCCTTTATCGTAAATTTTTCAGCGATTCCTATAGCCATTGCTTTTGAATCAGCTTTAAAATTTATTGACAAAATAGCATCAGCATCTCCTTTAGCTCCAAGTATAAGCTTATGCTCTTTCTTTTCTGGTTTTGATTTTATAACAGATCCTGCATCCATTAATTCTGTGGATTCATCAAAGCTTTCAACAAGCTGTGTATTGTCTGCTGGCTCAAAATTAGTTCCTACGTGCATATACATTATTCTTCCTGTTTCAGGATCTGTATATACGGGAACATCATCTTTTCCCAATAGCTGAGGATAGGTTGGTGCAGGTGCCTTTCCACCAAATCCAAAATCAAAATCTCCTCCCCAATAATAGCATATTCCGGCTCTGATTCCGATTATATCAAGTCCTCCCCATATTCTGCTGGAGCTGGCTCCCAATTCAACACTTCCAAGATGCATACCACCTATAAAGAACACTTCTTCCGGTATATTTACTGCAGCTTTAACATAAAATTCAAAAAATCCGTCGCTCTCTACGACAATATATCCTCCACCTGTTATTATTTCAAGTAAATTTATGCTTACTGCAGCCATGAAATAAAAGTCCGGATACCATTCAAATTGAAGCTGAGCATGGTTTAATACTTTTATGTTGGTATTGGCTATTACACCGTTGCTTACTTTTATTCCTATACCTCTCAGACTGAGTGAAAGGTCCGCTCTTGCAGAAAACGCCTGCAATATAGATAGCTGTGCTGAGAGAAGAAGCTTTAACGGAGGTATGGAATCAGTCGAGAATATAGTGTCGTAAAGCTTATCAATTCCTCCTCCACCGCCTTGAAGCCATACTACTCCAAAACCGTCTATATTTACTCCTGGAGTAAATCCCTTTATAAAGAAATACAGCTTATCAGGAACAGGATATCCGTCCTTGCTTTTTATATATATCGAAGCTTCCATCTCGATCTTTGTAAATTTAAGTTTTCCGTCCACACTGACTGCCCAATCACCTATAGTATTTATAGTCAAATCCGCACTCATAGTAGGCATAGAAGGAGTATATCCAGGAATTTGCACCTTCAGATTTGCATTAAAGCCTATATATTCTCCTCCGAACAATACGTCCTTAACCTTTACTGCTGCCTCGCCTGCGTCTGCCTCTTTATCCATCTTTACCTGATCTTTATGATATTCCCATGCACCTCTCATAACATCTGTATTATATGATTCGTGCGGATAAAGTGTAAGGTTTATTTTATCAAACAAATCAAGCTGTACAGGAGATTTCTTTGCGTTATTCGGAATTACAAAAGACAAATCCAGCATAGCACCAAAGCCTACAACCAATCTTTCTTTACCTTGATATTTTAGCTTTCCGAGTTCTCCGTAACGGAATTCAAAGATAATACCTGCGATAGTTTGTGCGGCACTTGCGGCACTTGGCCATATCAAAGAAATAGGCTGTTTGTTTGACATCTGACTGTTGTTACGTTCACCAAAATTGTTGTATTCAATAAGTTCATAGTCAATTCCTTTTACTATTGATGTCAAAGCTGATATTCCTTTCCAGATAGGTGTTCTCGCTCCAGTAGTATAAAGGTCTGCATCAAAATCAATATCTATGCACTGATCGCTTTCTCCATATTTTTTTATGGTAACTGTAAGGCTTCCGTTTTCCACATCGATACTGTTGTTTACTGTCATAACATTGCTACCGCTCTTGCTTGAAACCCCCGTATACTTTAGTATAGTGCCATCTGCTGCAACTTGATCTGTAGCAACAAATTCTCCCTTTAGCTCAATTAAAACCTCTCCTAAATCACTCTTTGCTTTTTCATATGCGGTCTCACTTCCAAAGGTTTTTATTTCATACTTTGAATTTGCAAAGGAGCTTCCCTTGGTCTGGATAATAGCCAAAACACCATAAGAATCATTTTTATATTGCTTGTCATCGCTGACGGAAAACAGCATTGCAGGTGCGGCAATATCTTTTTTAAGTGCATCAGTATAATCTATTGTCAACTGATAGTTTCCAATTTCCATCTTCTCCGTCATAAGAACATCTATTGTGTTTTCATTGTCGTCAATTATAAAACTATCAGCAGGAATTATATAGCTTTTCCCTTTTCCTGAAACATGCTTTGCAATAACAGTATACTCTGCTTTATTTTGAAGCATTTTAAAATTTGTTCCACTTAAAAACAAATGTCTGTTTCCTTCATTGTATGTAATTTCAGGTGATGAGCCTGTAAATTTAATTTCCGGCAGTAAACCATCTCCTCCTGGACACAAAATATAACAATACGCCTCTCCCAAAAGATTTTCTTCCAACAATTGTCCGCTTCCTGTAGGATCTACATTCGAGCTTACATTGTATACTTTAAACTGAACCTTCCTATATGAAGCCTCTGCCCCAACAGAAGCATTGAATTTCCATGATATTGATTTTATTTCATCTATCTTAAAATCATTTACTTCTTTTGTATATGGGTTTGCATAGCTTGCATCGTCCTGCCTGACTCCATCATCACTTACAGGGACTATTCCTGTTTGACTGTATACAGCTATTTTTACCTTGTCATATACCCTTGAGGTATCTGCTCTAAAGTTTTCAATACTTGTTTGTATAGTAAAATCACCGGCATTTCCTCCCTCTGTCTTAGCTAAGTAGCTTTTTTTATCATCTGACAATTCCATTGATGTTGGTGCTGCTAAATTTACTGCAACGGTGTTTTTACCCGAAACCTTATCATTGGAGTAAACTCCGTAATTTGTTGCAATACTTCCTGGTGTATTCTGGTCAACAGTGCCCATATCAAAATACAGAGCATAAGCACTGTCTGCTGTGAGATATTTTTTGTTGTATGGATTTGTAAATGTCAAGTCTTTATCAGGTACAAAGTCATATACGCTTGCGGCAAGATTGTTCCAATGAGCAAAGGCTACTTTTTCCGGTATACATTCTTTTTCATTAATTGTAGCATTAACTGTATACGCCAAAATTGTAGGATTGCTTATATCATCATAAGCAAAGAAGGTTTTTTCATAAAGATTACCGTCTTGGTTTGAGTATACTTCTTCATTTTTAACTCTTGTATATGTGCTGTTATCACCCGACATCTCATATATTGCATAGTCCTGATATCCAAGTGCTGTATCCATTAAAACTCTAGCCTTTATATCCGCAGGCTCTCCTGTGGTTTCTGCTTTATATGATATATATACCATGCCGTGATTTAAAGAACCTGAATTGGCAAGTTCTATCCTTTGGGTAAATGTTAAGTCATCTACTCCCCATACAGCAGTTATTCCTGTAGCATCCTGTGTTATTGTCACAGCTTTGTCTGATAATCCTAAAAAGCTGTACTTTCCTCCAAATATATAATCCTTGCTTTTTCCTCCTCTTGTTACTCTAAAAGAAGTGAAGGAGGTGTCGTTTTCATCTAACGGAAATAAAAGGTTTTTATTATTATCATCTTTGTTTAGTTTATCTCCCTCTACAGTTCGTATATCAAATCCACCGTTTTTCTTTGACACATTTACCTTGATAAATCCATTATCCAAGGTATATATGTCCGAAGAATTTATCTCTGCTGCCAAAGTGCTGAGGGGTAAAGCACCCATCAGCATTACAGCAGTCATAATCAAGGAAATTACTCTTAAAAAACTTTTCTTCATAATTTTGCCTCTACCTTTCTATATAAATATATGTTATATAATCTTTACGGTCCTGAGCCTGAATATAAATAGTGTAAAATCCTGTTCCAGGTAAATCAAAGCTATCTGTTTCAAGCTTAGAGGCTCTTATTTTCATCTGTCCGACAGTCATTAATCCTGCTTTGTAGTAAACCTTGCAAGGCTCTGTGATTCCGTTTGTGCTAAGCAAGTTCTCAATATTAAGCATTATTTGCTGAGTATTTAAAACCATTGTTCCCCATGGCTCTGCTGCCTCACCGTTTATCATAGCATTGATGCTGTACTTGTCATATATCCTAAGTGTACGGTATATGAGAGATACGTTTCCTGCTTTATCTATAGCTTTATATTCAATCTTATATTTTCCAACAGGCATATTATCACCAATCTGTACTATTGTACCGTCTTCTGTGCTTACACTATTTATAATTGCCGAAAGGTCAGTATCCTTGTTATCGCTTACAACAACTCCCTTATTGAGTCTTGCTTCAACATCTGCTTTACTGCTTCCTTCTTTAACTGATATCATAGGAGTAGGAAGAATAATTGAAGGTGGAATCTTATCTGGCAGTTCTATACCTATATAGCTGTGTATTTTTGTTCCGATAACATCATCTATAGCTTCAATCATATATAACACTTTATCAGTGGCAATTGTAAAATCAAATTTTACCCATTCGTTTTTACTTGCAGTTTTCGTTGTTCCATCGTATATTATCTTTCCATTCTTGCTTAGCTTTACATAAAATTCTGATTTGCCATCCATATTTAATTTTGAGGCACTATCAACTGCTCCTGTATCAGAACTCTCTGTATTGAAATAAACCTTCATAAGCTCTTTATCCAAGTTTTTTACACTAAGCTTATAAACAACAGCATTTCCAGCTTTATCTGTAAAGTGCATATCATAGCTTCCGTTTGCTGTGAATCGATATTTGAATTCATTCTTAAATTCTTTTTCATTTGACTGCAAGTCTTCTGCCATATAAACAAGCTCATTAGATGTAAATGTAAATTCTTCACTTTGCTTGTCAGTTGATAATATCGAGCTGTGACTTATCACAGGCTTTATTTTATCAATACAACTAAGCTCTCCCAAGCTCACTCTGGCAGATTTTCCGTTAGATGATTTAAAGTATAAATCAAGATCTACATTTTCGGTGTATGTCACAGTAGCTCCGTTTTGTATGAAGCTTATCTTTACTTTTGAGCTCTCTACTTCATTATCGGTATCTTTGTAATAAGCCTTTATCTCCATAACAGTTTTATTGAATTCTAGCTGTGCAACAACATCCTTGTTTGTATACTCAGAAGGTGGAGGATATATTCCATTTTCCTTATCTTGAGCTGACTTTGAAGGGGTCCACTTAAGACTTATCATCTGAGGAGGATTTACATCGAGCCAATCTACATTTGCTTCTGTTTGTCCTGTGTTACCTACTTCATCCTTATAATAGAAAACAAAAGTTTCATTTTGTTCATATTCGTGATAATATTTGTCTTGATATAATCCGCTATCAGCCTTTTTTACACCTGCGATATTTGTAATGATTATATCTTCACTAGGTATAAGATATCCTGCCGTAGAATAGAATGTGCTGGCAGAATACTCCACAGTTGCTGTAGGTGAAGTTGTATCAATTTTGTCAAAGCTCATTTCATAAAGTGGTGTTATATTTTCTTTTTCATCAACAAGGTATGCTTTAAACTCACAGTTTTTATCTATTGTTATAGATCTGTCAGTTACAGTAATTCCATCTATAGAATCGCTCAAATCTGCATAGCTTGGCACTTCATCGCCACTCTTAACTATTAATTTTACTTTGCTTTCATCAAATATATTGAATATGAGCATATATCCTTGTGACTTAGGAAGTGCTTTGATAGCATCACCTAAACTCAAGCTCTCTGTAAAGCTGTCGCTTTGATTATTCATGTAATCCAGCTTTGAGTACAAAACAACGCTAAATTCAGGAGCACTTGTATCCGGAATGTCATACACGACGTTGTGATCAAGTATAAATGTATATGAACCCTTATTTTTAGCCATATCTTCATATTCGAATGTGTAGCTGTCACCAAGCTTAGCACCGTTTGTAAAGGTATGTGTCAATGGTCCATTGGTTCCTGTCAAAAGCTCATCGCATTGAATACCTATTACTACAGCTCCGTCAGTATCACTTTGACCATCTGAAGGCTTTCCACCAGTATAGTATATATATGGAGTAACAGTTTCTATTTTTCTGTCTATGTTAGATATAATTATAATGCGTTCTTTGGTCTCGCCATCATCAGCCTTCATATAAAGTTTTATCTCTCCGTTATCATTCATAATCAAAGATGCTGATTTTTTGTCCTCTGAAATCTCTCCGTTTATTGAGCTGCTATCATTTTTTATTCCAGTAATTCCTGTAATCTCTACATCGCTTCCTGTCGGAAGCACAGCAAATATGTTTATATCGTCTTGAGTCTCTTTTGTTTCCGATAATTTAATTACCGCATTAAATCTTCCGAATAAGTTTATATTTTCATCAACGCTGTATTCTTTGCCGAATAAATCTCTGTAAACAATACTGCACATACCATCGTTGTAAACTGCTAAAGAATCTGTATATTTTCCAAATGCAGGATTCGAATTAAGCGGACTTGTAACCAGCACAGGTGCAGAGAATTCAAGTTTTACTTTATCATCAGCAGTCATGCTTTTTGTTTTAAGTACAGGTTTAATGTTTTTTGTACTTATATCTAAATATGTTCCTTCTACAGGATCATTTAAGATATGCTCCTTCCAGTCTCCATTTTCATCTACATAATAATCTGTTTCATATGCCTTAGAAAAATTACCTGCCTGATCAGAGCTTGTAAAGCTAAGCCTTCTGCTTACTGAAAAACCTTCTGCCGTTTCATCGTCATACTTAAATGCTCCCCATATTTCTACAGTTTTTGTCAACTTATCTTCTGAAAGCACTGTGTTTGTTCTGTAAATGCCTGCATAATTTTCTCCTGCATCCTTTGCAAGCCATTCTCCGATTCCTCCGCTCGCAAGAGGTATCTCAACAGAAACAAATTCATCTGTAATTCCTGCTTCACCGCTTAGTTCATCATTTTTGCAATTTAACAGATTTGAATATTCCTTATCAAAGCTTAGATATAATTTAGAATTTGTCAAGTCTTGATTATCTCTAATAGTAACTGTTGCTTTGAATTCATTAGAAGCTCCTGAATTATTATCAATTACTGAAACCTCCGGAATTTCGCTATCCACCCAATCGATAAGTTTTTTAGTTAAGCTTATATTGCCTGCATTATCCATAATATAGAAATAGTATTCGTTGTTTATTTCTATGGTTATAGGTTTTAGGCTTCCTTCCTCAACAAACTCCATTGCTACACAACCAAACTCTCTTATACCGTTTGGTGAAACTACATTTTCTGCATTTGCCGTAACTGATGATACCCAAGCCTGTGTATTGTCACTGTCAAGTTTGAGGTTAAATTCAGGTGCTATGCTTGAAGTAGAAACATTAAACTGCATCATCGGAGAAACATATCCATTTGAACGAATTAACTGATAGCAAATAATGTTATTGCCGTCTTTCGTCACAGGCAGAGCAAATTCTCCCTGTTCATCAACATAGCTTGCTGCTGTCTTAAGCTCATTGACATTATTAACTATATTAAATTTAATACCATATATGCTGCTAGAGTCATTCCATTGAAGGTAATCCGGTGCATTGCCATCTTCACTGCTAGCAGCATTCCAAATTTTAATGCCACTAAGGGAAGATGTGTCAGGGTAATGAGTGCTTATAATTCTTTGATTTTCTTCGTTTAATCTATAATATGCAAGCGGATATACCGAGCCACTTTGATCTACAGGTTCTACAGGCTTGACATGATTGATATCCAAGGACATACTCCTGTCAATTTTATAACCTGCCTGAGATGATGTTCCCAAAAGCATATCATTTGAATTTACCTCTATATATTTATATAATATATATTGATCATAAGATTCAGATATAGATACATTAAAGTATGATATACCGTTTCCAACTGATTTTGAGCCATCTACAAACATATCTACAAAGTATTTTTTCTCAACATTATCTGAATTCATAGGCTTTATGGAAACTTCAAGAGCGTAAAATCCTGTTTTTTCAGTTAAATTGTTTGGTATTACAAAGCTTTGTTCCTTATCTGTAGCTATCGGTTTTATTTTTATTAGCGGAGTTAATTCTGATATATCCTCATATCTGCCACCGTCTGAAAAATAAAGCGGCTCTAAAGGTCCTCCATTATATCCTTTTTTTAAGAAATTTCCATAATGCGGATCCACTCCATGCTCTGTATAATACAATGCCACATAGGTATCATCACTTTCAAAATCCATATCAATCACACCCCAACTGGATTCTACAAGATTTTTAAGTGTAAATTTTATCTTGGCACCGTCTAAGTTTTTTAGATATTGAGCCACTCCTCCGAGTACATAGCTTTCATTCCATAAGAGACCTTGTGTTCCGTCTGCTTGTGTTATATTTCCAAAATCTACTCCTATAGTATCCATACTTAGCTTATATTTTTTTGGTGCAAGCATAAGTCTGTATTCTTGTACATTTATATTGCCACTTATCCTAGTGATAGGCAAGCCAACATCAACAATCTCATATGCTTTGCCGTTTATAGCTGAAGGTGTAGTTGTACCTCCCAAATCACCTTTCTCATTGTATTTATAGTAGAAAGTTTTTTCATGGTCAAAGGTCATATTTGGAGTCGAATGTTCTACAAAATATATTCCATCCACACCGTCAAGATAGAAAGGCGTATGTTCACCAAGCTGTCCGTTTTCTATTTCAAAATAATATGGTGCATTGCCCGGTCTGCTCATCATATACAGATTAAACATATCGGGTATATTGCCATATGCCGTTACAAAAATTAAATCTACATTGCCGTAATACGCATTTACAAACTCATCTTCATGGTTTATAATAGAGTTTACAATTCTTTTTTTAGTATCATAGCTTTCAAGCTTTTCACTATCTGAGAAGCTAAAGCTTCCATCATTTTCTCTTGTTATTTTAGCACTGTACCATGTGCGGTAAGCTTCTTTTATATCATCAAACAAGTCATTTGTCACAAAAGAGTCTGCGTTACTTCCCAAATTACTTGGTATATGGCTTGACAATATAGTAACAAAATACTCATTATCCTCTGTTTCAGGATTTTTTATCATGAGTATTGATTGGGATGGAAAATCTTCCAGATTGCTATCACTTCCCGAATACGGTTGCAGTTCCATACCTATAACTATATCTCCTGTTGGTCGGTCTGTTTCGCTCTTTATTTCTAAATTTGGATTTGACTTTTTCAAATCATAGGTACAAGAAACTCTGTGGGCTTTATCTGACTTATTGCCTTTCATATCCTCAGCTCTTATGAGGAGATCATACTCGTGAGTTTCATCACCCGCTAAATCATTCTTTTTGATACTTATTTTTAGTGCTGTGCTGTTTGAATCTATTACTGTGATATCTGATAGCCATGCTCCCTGTGACGGCTCATCTCCTTTTTGTACCCACTGATATTCTACGTTCGAAGGGTTTATTCCTGATAAATCCTTTATAGATAATATAAGTTCTATAGTTCCGCCATCAGTAATATCAAAATTATTCTTCTCTCCAATTTTAATTATTTCCGGAGGAACATAGTCGGCTGAAAAATTAAGATTGAATTCATTTTTGCCTTTATTTTGTGCATAATCTTTAGGCATAATAATTATCTTTGATTCATTTATATTATATCTTACATTATCCTTTAATTTAATGTGTATATAGTTTCCTGTTTCAATTTGTATGAATGGTACTGCATTAAGATTATTGGCATTACTACTTGTCATTGCTTCTTTATAAAGGCTTTCGCTAGGTTTGTTTTGAGAAGCACTTATATAATACTCAAAAGGATATGATTCCTTTGGGCTTTCATCAAGCCAAGCAAAGCTTCCCTCAACACCATTTACACCACTAGCATAGTTTTTCCCTAATGTATCAATATTGTCTACATCCTGTGTATTTACAGGAAAATAAAATTCTTTTTTATTGTCTCCGCCTACATAATACGCAGGTGAGTATTTTCCTTCTGATTTAGTTATTGTTGTACTGGCTACAGGAAGCTGTGTATCTAAAAATTGCTGCTGTGCAGGGGCAGTTATAACAATATTACCCTGCTCGTTTTTCAAATTGTTCATTTTGTTTTGTCTTAAATCTTCTGTCCCAGATGGAAATTTAATCTCTTTTATTTTAAGAGGTTCTCCTGTTCCATCAGGTATCATGTTGACACTTATATTTAAAGTTTCAAAAATAATCTTTGATACTTTTATACCATTTACCCCATCTGCAATGCTTACAATTTCCTTAGCCTTTAATGTTACTTCACCACCATTTTCGTAAGAAGCATTAAGCGTAGCAATCACTTCATTCAGCTTGTCTTTAGGGACTCTCATTTCTTCATTGAATCTCACACTATAAACTAGTTTATCTCCAACTCCTGCAAATACTGTACTACGGTCTATATCCTTCGGCCAATCCTCTGACTGAGAGCTTTGATTACTTTCTGCCGATATCCTTGCTCCTTGTATTTCCACGCCTTTAACTACTGGTGCTACATTATCAAGAAAACAAAGTTCTGATAAATTTTTCGAGCTGCCTTGCCAATTGATTGGGTTGCCTGCCATATCAGTAACTAACGATGATGTATGTGTAAGATCTTTCATATTTGATAAGCTTTGATTTAGTGTTATTTTTGCTCCGTCTTTACCGAAAAGCACTAAAGGAAAGCTATCATCTTGCCCAAGATTTTTAACCCAAGCCTGAGTTTTAGAAATGCCTGAAATATACACATTTGTATTTTCTCCTGCTATTTGTGCAGGCACTTCAAATTTAAAAATCATCTTATTACCTGATAATTTTACAAGTCTTGCTGTAATTTCATTTGTAGTTATTTCAACATTATTGACCGCTCCGTTTATTGTAAGGTTTAATAATACAGCTTCTGATGGAATACTATCGTTTGCAAATCTTATGTTTTCATTAAACGTTAAATTCAGATATCCTGTATCCCCTGCTTTAAACCCATTTAATTCTCTTTGTTTTCCATCTTTATCTCTACTTGCATAGATACTTTTTATCGTAGGATTTATATCATCAATAAGCCCTACTGAAACCCTTGAGACTTTAGAGCTTCCGCACTCGCATCCCAATCCCGTAAAATACAACTCAAAAGCTAAATGACTGCTGTATCTTAATTCTTTAACTTCTCTAAAATTAACTGCACTTTCATCCGGAGCATCTCTGTCACTTACAATACTCATAAATGAATATTTTCCTTTTTCATCCGTATGAGACAGAGAAGCATAAGCCCTATCGACAATCTTTTTGTCATGGCGAAAAGCATTCCAGTGCTTGTCTGCAGTTAAATCAGCTGATAAATCAACCTTTATTTGTCCGGCTGAAATCAAATCCGCTATTCCCTCATTGCCTGCTGTAGGTTTATTTATCACATATGTATAAGCTCCAATAGTCACATTTTCTCTTTTTTGGTAGACCCATTCATAATATGCTTTCCAATAATCACCATTTTTCTTGTGCATCATGCTTGTATTATAGCTTAACTTTTCATTTGCACCATTTACGTTGTTTGCAGATGTTCGATTAAACTTATAAGCAAGATTAAAATTATCATCTGCTGCACGCAAATATGTTTTTCTGAATAAATTATTTTCAGAGTTAATGCGGTTCATAATTCCCATCTTAGGTTTTTCGATGCTATATTCTATAGTGCCATCTGCACCAAAAACAGAAGCAGGAATCATTGAAATAATTATCATTACTGACAAAATAAAAGCTATAAACCTATTTTTGTTTTTCATTTAGAAATTTCCTCCATTTACTTTCTCAGAATATTTGTATAACACTATAATTCCTATTAATTTATTAATTTTCATACCTGTACACGCTCCTCTATTTATTATCGTGCGTTGATAACCAGTACATAATTTCTTCTAGAGTAATTTGCAGCCCATCCTGCCAATATATATTTTTACCGTCTGTATACGGTCTTGGCAATGCATCTAAATTTTGCAGAGCATCATATTTGTTGTCAGTTTTAGGTATACGCTGAAAATCAAATAGAATCAAATGTCCATTACTAAGCTCAATATCTAATGTCTGCCCATCAACAATATCAACTCTTACTATTTCAATCATAAACGCTCCTCCATTCTAAAAAAATATCCAAATATCGTAATATTAACTAATACAAATAATATCATAAAAATATACATTATAAAAAAAGGTTAAGAATTCTTAACCATTATTTATAATATTTTTAATATTTTAGTGATGTTTATGATTTTATATATTTATTTAATTAAAAATTTATAGTATAATATATTTAATATGAATATCAAATTAAAGTGAAGGGATATCAAAATGAAAAAAATAAAACTTTTATTGATTGAGGATGAAGCTGATGTATCAGCAATCAACAAAGAATATTTTGAAGGTAAAGGTTATGACGTAGCTTGTGCATATACTATTGAACAAGCTAGATTTAAACTGGAGGATAAATCTCCAGATTTAATTTTACTTGATGTAATGCTACCTGATGGAAATGGATTTGATTTTTGTGCTGAGATACGAAAAAAAACAAATGCTCCCATAATCTTTCTGACTTGCAGAGGAGAAAATGAGAGCGTAGTAAAAGGCCTTTTAAATGGTGGAGATGATTATATTACAAAGCCTTATGATTTGAATATTTTAAGTGCAAGAGTAGCAGCACAGCTCAGAAGAGCAGGAATTATGACAGCAGGAAAAATCGAATTACCGCCTCTAACAGTTGATTTTTTGTCCGGCGAGGCAATATTAGAAGGAAATCATATCCTTTTAACACAAAAAGAATTACAGCTTTTGGGATACTTCGCTTTGTTTGCCGGGAGACGTCTTAGCACTCAGGAAATATACCGAAGTGCATGGGGAGAAATGTCTCCAAGTGCAGCTAACACAGTTAAAACTCATGTGGCAAACCTGCGTAAAAAGCTAAAGCTTGATGATGGAGGCTGGTTTGAGCTATCAAGTGCTGGGAAGAATGAGTATATTTTTAGCAAGATTCGCTATTAGCTACCATGACAGGGAGTGTAAAAAATACAGAAGTTCCTGAACCTTCCTTGCTTTCTACTCGTATTCCTCCTCCGTGCTGTTCAACGATATGTTTGCATATATACAGACCAAGTCCGGTACCGGTATCCTTATCTTTAGTTAATGTTTGTTTTTTATTATAACGTTCAAATATACTGTCTAGCCTTTCAGCTTCAATCCCTGAGCCAGTATCTTTTATGCAGATTATAATATTTGAATCCTCCCTCTTAGCTGATATACTTATAATACCCTCTGCTGTATAGCGCACTGCATTGGATATAAGATTAACTATTACCTGTGAAATCCTTGATGGATCAGCATATACAGCAGGAAGAGTATTGTCAATGCAAATTTCTAATCGATTACGATTTTTATTTAAAATAGGATAATAAGTCTGAATAGTATTATGTATAATTTCTCCTACATGACATGACACTGGTTCCATAACCATTCGTCCTTCATCTATTCGTGATATATCTAAAATTTGAGTTATCATCAGTGAAAGTCTTTCAGCTTCTGAAGAAATTAGGCTCATACGTCTAGATACATCATCATAATCAAATTTATCTGAATTTTCCACAATCATTTTTGTGGTTTGTGCATACCCTGACATAACAGTAAGCGGCGTTTTAAGCTCATGTGATACATTCCCCAAAAATTCAGTTTTAAGTCTATTAAGATTTTCTAATGCAGTTTTTTCTGACGCAAGTCTCTGCCTTGCCTCTCTATTTTCTGTTAACAATCTATTGTTCATTAAAAACAAAGATATTGTCTGTGCAAATACAAACACTATCATGGCAGTTTCAGATATAGGGATATTTCTATAACTACCAAAAACATCGCTGTACATCGCAATATCATAAACTGCCGAAAGATAAAACACAGCTATACCATACAAAGCTGCTGCTTGCTCCTTGCTAGGATTCCTTATAACAAAAAATATTCCTCCTATTCCCGGAACAATGCATAAAACTAATGCTATCTGATAATATTTTAAAACATATGTATAAAAGATAGAATCTCCAAACAATACGAACAAGCCATATATAACTGAAGCTATAATTGCTATATATCTCGTAGCTTGCATAAATTCTCTTACAGCAAATTCTCTCAAATATAAAGATAAGAAAATAGTAACTAAAGGTACACTGAGATACTCTAACATAAAAGAGGTATTTCCATTTATATTAAAATATACCCATGCTTGACTTTCCAGAAGATCCCTAATTGCAATTGTGATACAAGCCAAAGAAAAGTATAAAGTTGCTTTCGTACGAGAGAATAACAGATAGATACTCATAAGCAATATTGCTGAAGATAAAAATACTCCCATTATCGCAATTCCCTTAAGTCTATCAGAATTATAAAAATCTATGTCAGCTCTTGTTTTACTTATATTTATACTGGCTAGACTAGCTCCGCGTTTAACATGATAAAATTGAGCGCTATTAATGATTACATCCATCAGCCTATACTTTGGTGAGGCTGTTACAGAAATATTGTTTTCCCATACCTCAACATCCTTCTTTGTAGCTCCAATTTTACCAGTTTCACCTACAATTTCTCTGTTCACATATACTCGTATAGCATGTCTGCCAGAAAGAGTAACTTTCAAAGTATATACATCATCATCCGGCAACAGAATAATAAATCTCTGCGAAAGATAATCTATACGTTTATTACCGTGCATTTCAACACTTTCAGGGATAGCTTCGATAATATTATCAGGTGAAATATAGGTATTTGGATAATAATATTTCGGTGGGTTAAGCTTAATAATACTATTCTTAAAATCTTCAATTTTAGTTAAATCATAAACTCCACCTTTTTCTTCAATTATAATTTCTTCAGACACAATCATAATACGTGATAGTATGATTAATGCAAACACTGTGAGCAAAGAACAAATTAAAATTAACAGTGAAAAATACTTTTTACTCATGAGAGCTCCTCTGTTTTATACTAATGTTTATAGTCAAATCATCAATTATAAGCAATTAATTATAGACATAATTATAAAGAGTCTGACTTTATAAGTCAAACTCTTTTTATGGTTTTAATAAATATGCAATTTTTTAGCAATCAATCTTTTCTTTTGAAACAAAGCCTGTTTCAACCAATACATTTATAGCGTCTTTAAGCTTTGCTTCATTTACTAATACTATTGGACCTGTACAGCCCATTCCGCTCTCTGCATATATAGATTTTTTCCCTAGTTTCTCACTTAAAAACTAAATATTAAACCTTATAACCTTGTAATCTA
>JAEAME010000547.1_pt1 | contig 37148 bp, 28 predicted proteins | sample 8958731 | NCBI WGS metagenome assembly JAEAME01 (sample SAMN16933194, study PRJNA681113) | bioreactor sludge metagenome | isolation source: anerobic bioreactor sludge (Control) | place: India:Bengaluru | collected 2018-10-24
GGGGGGGGGGGGGGCGCCCCCCCCGCCCGCGCCGGGCCGCCCCCCCCGGGGGGGGGGCCCCCCCCCCCCCCGGGGGGGGGGCCCCCCCCCCCCCCCCGCCCCCTCCCTGCCGGCCGCCCAGCGCACGGGTCTGGGGGCAGCGGGTGCGGGGTCGTCGGGGCGCACGAGACGCGCCCCCCTCGCGGGACACGACGCACGCAGAGCCTACGAAGAGCCGAGATGCCCGCCGAGATCGCGGCCGAGGTGGGGCCGCGCTGGGGTACTCGGGTACGACCTCGGTGAAGGACGGTGCAGGACGGTGTCACTGGTCTCGCTCCCTGGAGGTCAAGAGCGGGTACGGCTGCCGCAACACGACGGAGTCAAACTGCGGCTGGTGCGGGGTCGTTGGGGCCGGAGTCTCGGCGATGCCCGGGCGCACGGCGGCATCTCCGTCCACACGCCAGCGGAGGTACAGCGCCTGCCAGTGGGCACCCGTGAAGCGCTGCAGGTCGGCGCGCACCTGGTCCAGTTCACGCTGGTCACACCCCTGCAGGTCGCCGCGTTCCACGCGCTGCCGCGCGCGGAAGTGCGCGAGCAGGAGGCCCGGATCGACCACGCCGCCATGGGTGGTCGGGGCGTTCCCGCAGAAGCGGCTAAACGCCAGTCGAGCGGTGTCAACCTGGTCAGGATCGGTCGTGGCATACCGCACCGTCACGGCGAGAAGGCGGGCGAAGAGCGACCGGTACTGCCCAAGCCACGTGGCGAATCCGTCCAGACTCTGCCCCCAGCCTTGCACGTAGACGAACGTGAGCCCGTTGCCGTCGGGGGCCAGGGCGATGGGGGCTTTGTCGACGAAGTACCGTCGCGTGGGCGGTCCTGCCGCGCGCACGGGCGCATAGTCGACCGCGGGCAGCACCTCGGACGGCACGTGGCGAACGTTGGTGAAGTACGCCACCTTGTCGGCCTCGGTGCCCAGCACGACACGGTCGCGCCAGGGCAACACCACGTCCACGGTCATGAGCTTCGCGGCGACGGCCGCGGGGCCGACCGGGCGTCGATTGCGGTTGTTGGGGTCGCCAAGCGCCGCGTAGAAGGGCCGCGAACAGAGGTGGAAGATGGACGTGGCCTGAGCGGCCGGATGGCGCACGGCGTGGCTGCGCGCCACGAGTCGTTGAAAGAATTCGGTGACGAGGCCGCCGTCCTTCTGGCCGAGAAAGGCCACGAACTGGCGGCGCAGGAAGTACCCCCCGTGGATCGCGACCATGGCAAGAAAGGCCGCCTGGCGGGGCGTGTACCGGAGTCGAATCAGGGCAGCGACGCGGGCCTCGTGTGTCATAGCGAGAAGAGATGAGAGAGATGATCCCGGTCATGGTTGGCGCGGCTTCCGCCGCCGGACCCCCCGCTCCCGAGGATGGCCCGGCCGCTGCCGACGCCGACCGCGCGGTAGACCGCGAAGCCCGCCCGCGTCTTCGCGCGCAGCTGGCTGGACCGATACGCTTCGGTCGCGAGTTCGACGTCGACGCGCGTGCGGTCGCCCGACGCGGTTTCGATCTCCAGGCGGAGGTCCGGGAACTGCACGTGACCATCCACGATCGGGAGGTGCTGGGCGGCGGCGAGTTCTGCGAGCCGCGCGTCACGCTCGGCTGTCGACGCGAAGCGCTGTCCATTCAACGGGCGATAGAGGTGGGCCTTGAGTTCGTGGTCGAGGACGACGCGGCGGACCGTGCGGCCCTCCTGAGCCAGCCCGTGGCGTTCGACGAGGTAGACGCGATAGAGCGTGGCGTCGTGCAGGAGTTCGGACGGGCGGACGAACCCGGCATAGACCACCTGCGGCGGCTCGCGATCGCCGTCGCGGGTTGGGGCGCGACGAGCTTCCAGTAGGGCTTGTCCGTCGTGGGTCAGGGCGACCGCCTCGAGGGGCTCACCTCGCGAGTTGCGCGTCAACGTACGGCGTTGCACGAGGCCCTGCTCGGCCAGGGAGTCGAGATCATGGGCCAGCCGACGCCGGTCTTGCGCGTACGGCTCGACGGCTAAGTCGCGGGTGAAGACCGTCCGAAAGGTGCCGACGATCTCCAACGTGCGGCTCTCGGTGTCACGGAGGTCGTAGCGCCGTCCGTGCGTCCGGACGGCCTCTCGCCGCCGGCCTGTCGGCAACCGAAAGCCCCGCGACGGCGGCTCCTGGGGAGGCCTTCGCTCCCGCGCCGCCCCTGCCGAGACACCTGTGCCCGACGGTCGGTCGGTGCGCTCGTCGTCGCGGTCCCAGCCCCGCGCCATGTCAGTCCTCCTGCCGCTGGGCGAGGTCGTCGACCACGCTCGGGTACGCGCGGACTTGCTTCTCGAGGTGCGCGAGTTTGCGTCCCGTGTCCGTCAAAAAGAAGGTCCTGGTCACGAGGAAGACGACGCCAAACACGTTGAGAAAGAGCGTGGCGGCCATGAGCACCACGGGCACGCCGTACGTCCCCACGATCCAGGCCCGATACGGGACCAGGAAGCGACAGGCGTCGAGCACGACGAACACCAGGGCCAGCAGAAGCACGGTCGTGGCAAGCAACGCGTTGGCGATCATGACGTCGCGCCTCCCTACCGAAACGCCTGATCTTCGCGGAAGTACGTGATGGTCAGGCCCAGCGGATTGATCGGGATCAGGGCGTTCGGCACGCGGTCCTTGAGGACGAAGACGACGTGCGCCGTGAAGGTCTCCCGCCGGCGTTCCACACGGTCGTGGAGCGAGTAATAGACCTTGTCGAAGTCAATGGTCGCCTTGTACGGCGGCTGGCGGAGGTCTTCGAGCGCGACACGCCGGACCTCGATGTCCACTTCTTCGGTGCCGGCGACGAGGAAGGTCTCGATCAGCTGCGTCTTCTTGTTGGCCTCCATCAGGGCGTCCGCCAAGCGCCCATCCAGAAAATAGAGCGACTGGGCGTACGTCTCGCGCACGGTCGCGCGCAGGCGGCTGTAGTGACGCACCACGAACAGGGTGAGGAAGTACTTGAGCTCCGCGGCTTGCGGCGTGTAGGCGAGCGCGTCGTACGCCACGGCGGTCGCCCGCCCCACCTCGTCAATGCGAATGACCAACGGTTTCAGGGACTGGGACGCGGCCTGCGTTCGGAAATTCAGGACCAGCAGGCCCGCCGCGGAGACCGCGAGGGCGAGCACCGCGATCCGGAGATACCGGTTCATCACGATGGTCGAGCCATAGTGTTCGAGGTAGCGGGAGCGGGCCTCGCCGAACTCGTAGCCCGGTGGCGGCAGGGTGGGTGTGGGAGGCATCGGGGAGCCCCTCCGTCAGCTCAGGAACCCGGGCAGCGACGACTCGCCCGACCGGCCGGTAAAGAGCGAGTTGACGAGCGAGGGCACGCGGAGCATGCCGTAGATGAACGCCAGGAGCAGGCAGACGAGCTGCGCGTAGGTGAACATGATGAGATCCGTGGTGTAGGGCGGCGGCACCGCCTCCGTGAAGTGCAGCAGGAGGTTGCCGAACACAAAGACGAAGGCCTGCGCAATCACGCGGTAGAAGGCGTATTGCAGGAACGCCTTGAGCCACCCCCAGAACAGCCAGTCCAGGTGCGGCACGATGAAGAAGGGAATGAACACCGGGCCGACGAGGACGGCCACGGCGGTGGCAATCCATCCGAAGGCGATGACCGCCACGAGCACGGCGCGGGCGCCGGTGACACAGAACATGACTACGGCATAGCGGAGGATGGCCAGCACGTCGAAGACGGAGGGGTGCTCCATGCCGAGGTAGACGTCGTTCAGGCGCTGTTCCACTTCCTGCACCTGGGCGACCTCGAGGCGTTGCGCGAGGACGTGCGCCTGGTCGGTAATGAGGTGGGAGAAGCTGACGCCGAACCCGGGGATGGGGGCCGTGTAGTAGGTGATCATCGCGTACCCGAACGCGATGGTCATGAGCAGGCTGGCGAACTTGGAGACGGAGAAGCCGGGGCCCCCGTCCGCGGCTGATAGTGCGGTCTTGATGCCGAACCAGGCGATCAGGATGACGGCAAACCCGCGGAACAGGTGCTGGCCCAGCGCCCGGAAGAGGTCGGCGTGCGTGGTGAGGAGTTCGAGAATCGACTGCGCGACGACGGCAAAGGCGTTCTCGGGATTCATGGGGTGCCCCGCTACGGAATGATCACCCCGGCCACGACGTCGGTCGTCCCCGCACTCACCCGCTCGAGGAACGGGCGGGCCCGGGTGACAAAGACCACGTGGGCATTGATGGCGGCTACCTCCGCCTCCCGCTGACGCTTGGCCTCAATCATGCGGTCCTCGAGGAGCGACACCAGCAGCTGATTCGTCGACTGCGCCGTGCGCAGCGCCAGCACGCCGGCGGCGTTGATCTTGTTCAGGACAGCGATCTCGGTGTTCATGCTGTCGGCGCTGGAAAAGGAGTCGTCTTCGAGGGCATGGACCGTCGCTTCCATGGACGGACCGCGCCAGCGGACCCTGCCGACGGTTTGAATCCCGAGGATCGTGGAGGCGTCCGCCAGCTCGACGGTGGCGTAGCGGGCACGAATCCGCGCCTGCTCCTCAGGGGGCAGGCTGAACAGGGCCGCGCCGTAGTCGCGCAACGCCTGCGTCGCGAGGCGGTACCCTTCGGCGGCGGTGTCGCCGGTGTTCGCGGTGGTGGTCCAGCCGCCGGCCGTCCCGTAGGTGTTGGTGGCCACCGAGAAGCGCCACGCCGGGGCCAGGGCCTTGTAGCGCGTGGCCATGGCGACAGGCACCTGGCGCGCCATGCGCAGGAGGTGTTCGTACTCGTCGCGGATCTGGCGGTAGGTCTGGACAAGCTGGGTGTAGTGGCGCTGCAGCTCCAAGAGACGTTCGACGGCGGCGATGTAGTTGGTGGGGTCGAAGACGACCCACTGGGCGAGCGCGGGCGAGGCCCCGAGCACGATGATCAGCAGGGCCGCAATCAGACGGCGTCGCACCATGGCGTGACTCCTCTCCTCGCGTCCCGTCAGCGAATCGCGGGACTGGATACAGCTGGGGACCGGTCGTCATACGGCGGCAGATCCAGGTCCCCGGCGAGGTAGACCTTGACTCGGTGGCCCTCGCGAATGGTGACCGTGGGCAAGCGATTGAGGAACCGGTCGAGAATCCGCAGCGACGATTGGGCGACGCTGGCGGAGACCCCTTGCCGGTAGGCGTCGCCCCACGACGCGTCGTAGCCGGCGCGGGTGTTGACCTGGGCGAGCCCGGCGATCGCGCCGACCGCCAGCGAGCTGCCGAAGATCGACCAGTAGTGGCGATTCACCTCGTCGCGGAGGCCCGTGTCCCCCACCTGCTCGAGCCCGGGGAACCGGTCGAGGCTTGCGGTGCGTCCATCAGGGAGTACGAGCCGATGGAACGCCACGGCCAGTCGCTGGTCATCGAACTGGGCGACGGGCGTTGCGGACCCCAGCAACCGGCTGCCGCGCGGGATGAGGACGTGTTGGTAGTCATGGGCGAACACCGGCGTGGTCACGAGACAGGACACGGGCCCGGCCTGGGCTCCGTCCAGACGCGTGGTGAGGACGGTTTCGATCACGGTGCCTTCCAACAGCCGGTACGTGCCCGGCGTGGGCGTTGTGGTGGGCGGAGGCGGCGGCGTGGCCGCCTCCGATGACGAGGGCGCGCGCGTCGCGTCTGACCCTCGGGATGGCGGAAGTGGGATGGCCTGACCAGGGGTGGGGAGAGCTGGAGGTGAAGGCGTTTCGGGTGAGGTCGCCATCGGTGGCAGGGCGAGGGGTGTGGGACCGGACGTGCCCGCGACCGCGACGGAGGCGGCAGGGACGGTGGCAGCGGCGATCGACTCGGAGTGCGGCGCGGTGCTGGGGGCCTGTGGGGGTGCCAGGTCGGCGTGCCGCAACGTGAGGGCGAGGTTGTCGGCAAAGAGCGATCGATACTCGCGCTGCCGTTGGTCCTGGTCGATTGCGGAATCCGCGACGCTCGACGCCGGGTCGGCATCAGCGTCCGAGTCCGACGCGCGAGGTCTCGAGGTCGTGGTGTCGGCCAGGGCTCGTTTGGCGGCCGCCAACTCGGCTTGCTCGGCCGCCAGCCGGCGGGCCTGTTCGTCGATCCGGTTGCGGTACTCCTGGATGCGCGCCTGGTTGGGATCGGTCGCGACCGGGAGTGGCGGAGAGACGGGGCTGCGGGTGGGAGGCGTCGGATTCCCGGTGAAGACGATGATGGCGAGCATCAGGCCCGCGAGGGCCGTCACGACCCACGTCTGGGCATGACGTGGGAGGAGTCCGGCTGGCTTGGGCGCCTTGTCGAGAATCGGCGGCGAGGACGGACGGTCCGTGGGGTCAGCGGCGGGAGGGGTCATGGCCGTGGCTCCTGCCGGACGAACTCAAACCGCTGCCGACCGACGGCCAGGTAGCCACGGTCGAGGACCTTACCCACGACGTACACCCCATCGCGGTAGTCGAACTGCACGAGGTTCGGCACACCCTCCTTGAGTTCGTACAGCGCCGGGAGCTCCGAGGCGTCGGCCCGGATGTAGGTGCAGGTGTCGTCGTGGAAGATGGCGGTGACGCGGAAGGGCTTGACGTTGCGCGGGAAGGCGTACGGAAAGCGCAACGTCAGCGGATAGCGCGCACGGAACATGGCGATCGCGTCCGCGAGCTTCGCCTCCGCGGCGGCGGTCGCACGGTGCGCGGCGTCTTCAGCCAACCGGGCGCGCTCGGTCGCGCGGGTGACCTCCAGGCGCGCGAGTTCGACTTGCTGGCGGAACTCCTCGACTTGCTGCACGGGGACGAAGACCGGAGGCAGGTCGGTACCCGGGCGCAACGCCTGGTCACGGTGTTCGACGTACACCTTGAGATCGGGTTGGGCGCCGGGCGTGTGGGAAACCTCGGTCAAGGCAAACGAATACACCGTGCCGCTGGTGGTCAGGAGGTTCAGGTTGGTCTGTGCCCCGGGGCGAGCGGGCTTGAGGGAGCAGAGATTCTGCGTGGCATTGACGAGCCAGAACTCCTTGTCCCCACAGGTGACATCCAGAATCTGCTCGCCGACCGGCAGCACGATGAGCGTGGTGTAGCGGATTTGGGTCCTGAGAGGGACAACGTCTTTCGGGTCGTAGGACACGACGCGCGACGTCAGAGGCGGCGCGGCCGCCCGGGTGGGTGCCGAGGAAGCACTTGCCGGGGTTGGGAGCGTCTGGGCCTGGGCGACGAGGCTCAGGGCCGGCCCAAGCGCCACGAGTAACAGGACTGTTCGCATGTCAGCTCCTCGTGAAGGAAGACGTGTCGTAGACGTCCGGAACGGGTGACGCGCCGCCGCCCGACGACAGGTCGTCGTCGGGCGTGAAGGCAGCAGAGAACAGCGCCGAGTTGGCCGGATCCACAAATAGGTTGAGCACCTTTGCCAGACCCGGCTGCTTGAGGAGGATCTGTTGCCGAGGGATGAGCGTCGCGATGCGCTCGGTCTCGGTCTCGTTGAGGCCAAAGAGGTCGCGGTAGGTGGTCCGGTCGAGGCTGGGGTTGGCGAGGAAGCACTTCGTGGGACAGCTCTCGACGACCACGCGCAGGAGTTCCGAGCGTGAGAGGTCGTCGCTCGACTGCGTGGCAAGGATGAGCGCCGCGTTCTGCTTGCGCCAGGTCTTCAGGGCTTCCGTGATATAGGCCCGGATGGTGGGGTCGCGCATGAAGCGCCACGCTTCGTCGAGCACGAACAGCTTGAAGGTGCCGGCCTGGTCGGGGTCGTAGATGGCCGCGTTCGCCCGGTGCAGCACATAGAACAGCAAGGGTTCGAGCACCTGGGGGTACCGATCCATCCCGGTGAAATCAAACGCCTGGAACCGGGCGAACGTGAGGGTGTCGTCGACGTGGTCGAACAGGTCGGCGTACTGCCCGCCCTGCACCCAACGGGCGAGGTGCAACCCGAGCGGGCGCCGCAGCACGTTGGCCAGCGTAAAGAGGCGACGCTGGTCGGGATCGACTTCGTAGAGGTTGTCAATCTGTGCATAGAGGTCCCGGTCATCGTCCATGGACAGCGTGTACTGGCCCGCTGACTGGATGAGGACCTTCACGAAGGTGTGGAGGAAGTGCAGATGGGCCTTGGTAGGCGGCAACGTGAACGGGTTGATCGCCAGAGCGGGCGCATCGAGGCCGAGGCGGACCGCCCGGCCGCCGAAGTGGCGGGCCAGCCGTGCGTAGCCGCCGCCGAGGTCGAACAGCACCGTGTAGGGGTCGTACTGCTGCGCGTGCGCAACGAGGAAGTTCAGGAGGAAGGACTTCCCGCTCCCCGTGGCCCCGAGAATGAGGGTGTGCGCCAGATCCCCGCAGTGGAGGTTCAGGAAGAAGGGCGTGCGCCGGGTGGTCTCCAGCACCGCGAGGCAGGGGCGATCCAGGTGGACGTTGTGCGGGTTGCCGGCGTGCACCGTGAAGGGTGCGGCCAGATCTGCGTAGTTGGTGTTGAGCAGGTACATACGGCGAAGGTTGTACGGGTGGCCGCCGGGGAGGGTGGCGAGCCACGCGTTGAGGAGGTTGACGCGCTCTTCGGTGAGCACCGCGTCGTAGCTAGCGAAGACCTTCGTGCAGGCGGCAAGGGTGTGGGCGAGTTCGGCCCGGTCGAGGGCGTACGCGACAACACTGAGGGAACACTCGCCGAAGAAGTTGCCGTGCAGCTCCAGCTCCCGGAGACACGCGCCAAGGTCCGACACCAAGGCCGCCGCGCCGTCGTCAATGAGGCGGTCCTCGGGGGCGGTCGGCGTGGTCTGGAGGTAGGTCGTGAGGCTCGTCTTTGCGTGGTGGAAGTGTCGCCGTTTGGCCTGAATCGCGCGGCGGATCTTCCCCTGTCCCTCGCGCCGCCATTCGGTGACCACGAGCACGTTGGACGGCAGATCGAGCAGGGCTTCCAGCAGGTGGGCGAAGGTACGACTGGGCGGCTGTTTGAGGGTAAGGACCTGCACGTAGTAGTCGTCCAGCCGCAGGTAGCCGCGGTGGCACTCCAGGGTGGAATCCACCGCGGCAAAGTCCAGGAAGGTCAGCTCGGTGAGCGGGATCACCTCCGCCTTCTGCCGGTCGTAGTTGAGGAGCGACCGGAAGAACTGGAAGGCCTCAGGGGCAGCACACACGGTGGGGTGCACCGTGTCCTGCAGGAGGAGGACGAGGCTCGTGACCTTGGCCAGCAACTGGTCGCGCGCGTCGGTCATCCGCTGATCGCACGCGCACACGGTGCCCGACGGGGACACCAGCTCACGCAGCGAGTCAGTGGGATGGTGGAGGAGGCCGCGGAGACGCTCGGCGGCCATCGGGTGTGGCCACCACCGATCGGACAGCACGACGAGATAGAGATCCACCGTGGAGAGGGGCCGCCGATGCGTCTCGAGGAAGCCAGCCCGCGCCGTGAGCACTTGATCGACGACCGGATTCGGATGGACGACGCGCGGCAGGCGGAGGTCGTCGCGCTTCCGGAGGTACTGGATCAGTCGCAGGTGATCATCACAGAGTCGAAGGGCCGCCTCGAAGCGGCGGGCGACCTGATTCCGTTCGTCGTGGTCGAGACACTCATCGTCGACCCCCTCGATCCGGAGCACGACGCCGAGCTCGCCGGTCTTGGTGAGGAAGACCTGGTGGTCAACGAAGCCGTAGAGGTTGACGAGCGCGTTGAGGGCCCCGGTCTCCCGGTAGGTCTGCGTCAGGCGGCGGAGGCTGATCATGGTCGCGGATCCTTCGGACGGACAGGCTCGAGAGCGTCAGGGGGTCGTATTGCCGGCGGACGCGGGCGGAGTTGAGCAGGATGCGGAGGATCTGGGGATCCGTCGCACTCGCCCACCGGGCGCCGGCGTAGAGCGTCCCGAACGTGAGCAGCCCGGCGGTGAGGCTGCCGAACAAGTTGAAGACCGCGGCGCCCAGGATGAGCGCGGCGAGGAACAGGCGGCGCTCGGCTCCCCAGATCGTGAGCGGCTTGTTGATCGAGTGGTACACCGGGTGGACGTGCGGCGCGTTAGCCATGGTACCGTGCCGGTTAGGCTTACGGGAACAGCCACGCCATGAAGTTGACGGCGCCGATCGCCATCCCCACGCCGAACACGATGCCCGCGATCAGGCGCTTGCTCTGCCCTTCCCCATACGCGAACGCCAGACCGCCCACGACGATCGCGACGAGGCTCAGGCCGCGGGCAATCGGTCCGGTGAAGGCCTGACGCAGGACGTCGACCGCGTTCTCCCACGGCGACGCCTGGGCGAAGGCCGTTGCGGGGACGAGGAGCAGGGCCGCGGCGACGAGTAGCAGACGCGCCGCCACTCGTACACGACCCGACTGACGAGGACGCGGGGGCGGGGCACCGAGACATGCAGGCATGCAACACCTCCTGAAGGGAAAGAGGAATCTGGCGCCAGCCGAGCGCGGACAGGGCCGCGTCGAGCCGGCGCAGGCGAGCGCGAAACCTACGCCGTCCAGGAACCGTGTGCATCACGACAACCCCGTTGAGCCCGAGACTCACGGTGAGTCCGCGCCGTGTCACGACGGCGACGCACCAGCCCGGCTGGCCTGGCTCCGAAGAGCGCCAGGCCCATCGCTGGCGCGTGACGGCGGCGATGCGGGAGGCTGCCGAACGGGATTGACCGTGGTGGCCGGCGGCGCGACGAGCCAGGGTGCGATGATGCACGGCGTGTGGCGTCCTGGCAGACGTCTTCAGGCAAGAACCGTGACAGGTCTGCCGGCGGGTGTCGCCCCGCGGGCTCGCAGCGGCGGGAAACACCGAGAATCTGCGAACAACGCGTCACGTCTACTGCAGGTGGGCCGTGGACAGCACGCGCGTGGAACTCCGTCGAAGTGAAAGATCCTTTCAGTCCGAGGGTCGCCTGTACGGAAAGTTCCTTTCAGCCGGGGGGGGCGCTCGGGTCTGGAACGCGACGCCAGGAGGATCAGGCCGCGCGGGACCGTTGGTGTGACGCGCGACCGTCGTGTGCAGGCGCAAGATAGACCCGGAGTGTGGGCAGGCTGATCCCAAGCCGCCGCGCGGCCTCCGTCTTGGTGCGACTTCGGCTGACGATGAGGCGGACAAAACGGGCCGTCCATTCCCGCAGCGTGTCGCCACGGTCGACGGCTGGCTGGAGTCGCTCGTAATACGGCTCGGCGACGGCACGGGGGAAATCTGACGGTACGAGGATCTCGGCTTCGCTGAGGGCCACCGCGTGCTGAATCGCCCGTTCGAGTTCGCGCACGTTGCCAGGCCAGGGATACGCCAGCAGGCAGTCAGCCGCGGGTCGGGAGAGCGAGACCCGTCGGGCGGCTGCGTGTTTGCGAAGAAAGTACGCGGCGAGTTCCAGCGCGTCTGTCCCGCGATCGCGGAGCGGAGGCAGGGCAATCTCGACACCGGCGAGCCGATGAAACAGGTCAGCACGGAAGCGTCGAGTGGGCAGCAGCGCCTCGAGAGACCGGTTGGTGGCCGCGATCACGCGAACGTCCAGCGTCCTGGACTGGTGGCTCCCAACCCGTTCAATCGTGAAGTCCTGCAGCGCGCGGAGCAGTTTCGCCTGGGCTGGGCGAGAGAGGTCGGCGACTTCATCGAGAAACAACGTCCCGCCGTGGGCCTCTTCGAACGTGCCCCGGCGTCCCCGAACTCCCGTCGCCGTACGGTCTTCGATGCCGAACAGCTCCGCTTCGAGCAACGAGTCGACGATGGCGGCGCAGTTCACGGGGACAAAAGGCCCCGCGCGTCTGGGACTACGCAGGTGGATCTGCTGGGCGATGAGTTCTTTCCCCGTGCCGCTCTCGCCCTGGATCAGCACGGTGAACGGCGTCCGCGCGACGCGCATGACCATCCGTTGCACCGCCTGCATGGCCGTGCTTGAGCCGATCAGGGGCCAGGCGGCATCTCGAGTCCTACAGGACGGCGGGGCGCCGGGACGAAGCGCAGGGATGTCCGGCGCAGCACGCTGAGTCAGAAGCGCGGCGAGGTGCTGAAGCACCTCCAGAAACTGGCGGTCCCAGTCGTCCGGCGTCACACCCGGTTCGAACTCGACGTCGAGGACCAGCGGGCGCTGGTCCTGCGAAAGAGGGAGGACCAACCGGACAGGCGCGGACGCTGGATGCCCCAGCTCGACAGGCCGCAGGAAGCCGTCGTGCAACTCGACGGTCCGGACAGGGAGGACCCGACGCGCGGCCTCGGTGAGTCGTGTCGGCCAGGCGCGCGGGCCCGAGCTGGCTGGGACGTCGCCGAGGAGGCGGCGAAGCACGTCGAGTGTGCCTGCTCGACGGTCGCGACGGCGGCTCCGCGCGCGACGAGTCTCTCGGGTAAGTGACGGCTGGCCAGGACCTGTAATCACGGCGCACCCGCGGATGCGAGCCGACGAACGTTGCGGCGCAGCACGAGATGGCCAAAGTTGACAGCACACTCGGCCGCAATCAGGCAACCCAGGTCGCCTGCTACACGACTGACGTGGGAGGCCGCCTCTCGATCGCTGGCGCAGTTCGGGACTTGCGACCGGAGTCGCTCTCCTCCTCGCCATTCTACGAGGGGACGGCCGGATTGTGATCCCCGTGGAGCGAAAGTTCTGTGCAAACTGTGAAAGGTTGGGGGGCTCACGAGGGACTTCACCGTGCGAGGATGAAGGCGGTCGAGGAAAGACGGTCAAGGGAGACCAGGGATAGCGCAGTGGTGAACCTGTCGTCGTCTTTCTCAGGGACGCAGCTGCATCAGGTTCTTGGCCGGGAAGTGGGTGCCGACGGAGATACGTTGGTTTCCGTCTTGGCCGAAGGAGGACAGCGCACTTCGTCAGCGACTTGAATCTCGCCAGGTGTTGTGTTGTGCAGTGGTCCCGCGACAGCTGGAACACTGGAACCGTTCTTGCTCATGACATTGAAACGCGTCTTCGGCCCGATGTCGGCAGGTGACAACGTGCGGAAGGAGGACGGACGTGGACGGCTATCAAGTCATCCTGATGTGGTCGACCGGAGCGGCGGTCGGGTACGCCGCGGCGAAACGCAAGGGCTACTCTCCCGTGGCGGGAGCAGCAGCTGGCGCAGTCATGGGTCCGATCCTCGCGTGGGTGCTGTTCCTGGTAGACGGGATCCTTTCCTCGAACGAGATGAAAGCGTGCCCTCACTGCGCTGAGTGGATTCACCCGAAGGCCACGGTGTGCCGCTTCTGCAACCGAGACCTCCCGAAACCTCCATCGGGTCCGGCGAGACTGCTGCAATTGGTCCACCCCCGAAGGCGAGAGGCGGTGGAGCAAGAGCTCGTTGCTGGCAGGACGCGCGACGAGTAGCGCAGGATCCGGTGAGGGCGTACGGGCCAACCGGTCGTTCCCGGCAACGATTCCGGGGTCAGTCCAATCAAGCTCTGGGTCAACCCCGTGGGCGCGCATGCTGCGGCACGACGAGACGTTGCTGGTTCTTGGAGCTTGCGTGCGCGAGCGTGGCGAGGGGCGCTTCCCGATTGGCACCATGATCCTGACACCCGACCACGGCACGGTTCTCTGGGCCCTTCGTTCGCGCGGTGACGAGGTTGCGGCTGTCGTGCGCCTGTATCGCGCTGCCTTGGAACTCACATACCTCTGGAACGGGCAAGATCATTTCAGCCAGATGTTCGAGAATGAGGACGCGCTGCTTGCGGCTGCCCGAGAGAAGCGGCAAGAACTTGAAGCGAATGGGTGGAAAGCAGACTCGGCCAGTGCTCCTGTGAGGGGCTAGGAATTGGCACCTCCGCGTGGCAGTGGGCCAGAGGATTCTGTCCGGCAGTCGTGACATCGGCTCGTGCCAACCTGGCCAGCAGTTTGCGGGTGCAAGAATGGAGGTCCATTCGTCCGAACCGACCGCATTCGTGAGTGCTCCTGCAAGTCAAGGCCGGCCGCAGGTTCGTCCGCTTACAAGACCGCGTCGGCGAGGGTGCCTGGGCGGCGGCGGTGGTCGGAAGTCCCCTACCCAACTTCACACGAAGCCATCGGTCGGCAGTTCTAAGGTAGACTCCGAACCGACCCTGGAGGCTCATGACGATGGGAACGCGCGCTGCTCTTGAGTATGTCCCACTCTATGCGGCGATTCGAGGCGTAATGCCGGCGCGGAGGTGGCGGCTGTTGCCGGGTCTGTGGCTGGAGACCTGTCACCCCGCGTTTCTCAGGGTGCTGCAAACCTCCGATGCATACCGAGGGTTCTTTCCCTTTCACCCGAACTTCGCAGTCCGTGTCGATTGCGAGAGATACGTGTCGGGTCTTTCGAAACGAGCTGACCCATCGCTCAAGGCTCAAATCAAGCGGCACCACGACACAGAATCGGGTCTGCCAATCGAGGCAGAGGCATTGGCACGGCTTGTCGTGATCTCGTTCCTCCTTTGCCAGAGTCAGGTGTTCTCGTTCAGTTCGGCGGTAACCTACCGCGACCGTCAAGGGCTTCGGAAGGGCCAGCTAGGCTCAAGCGCGAGGCTGCAGCCTCACGCCGTTACCGAGTATGCGGCGACGGCCCTGCCGAGAGGCTTGGCGCCGGGCAAACTACGCTCGGCGGTTCGGCGCCGCGTCCGACAGCTTGAGATCTACTTCCGTCCCTTCTGTTGGCAGAGCGACAGGCTTGGGGTCGCGCTGAACGGATTCTGGACTGCTGTCTGCACGCCGTATGCGGATCAGGCTTTTGTCAGCTTGATGACCGCTGTTGAGGCTCTCCTCTCAACTGACACCGGTGAAATCACACATGCCGTCGCCGAACGAGCAGCACTGCTGCTCGCACGAAGGGGCGAAGAACGCCTTGAGATCTACAAACGGACCAAGCGTCTCTACGGGGTGCGAAGTCATCTCGTGCATGGGTCCGCCAAAGTGCAGAAGAAAGCCTTGACATGGGATTCGACGTTCGTGACTGCAAAACGTTCCAACGTCGCCGTCAGCGACTTCGCGGACTTGGCACAATTGGTCGTCAGACTCATTGGCCGCGTCCTCGATGACCCGAAGTTGCTGCGAGAGATCCAGATGCTTCGAAAGGAAGAACTTGCGACTGACAGCCTCCGCAACTACTTTCGCGCCCTTGTGCTGAACCTGTCTCATCGGTGAGATGCACTTGGCGGTGGCGACTTGGACGCCCGAGGTGGCGCCGAGGTTGAACCGGATCGCAGGGACGGAGGTCGCTGCGGTCGGAAGACCCGACGTTCGTTGAAGGGTGGGCGTGCCGGTTGTCCCAGAAGCGGCTGTTTGCAGAGACGGTCGGCCTGCAGGATCAGCGGGTGCGTCTCCGGTTTCAGTGTGTTGACGTGGTTCATCGACAGGGCGTCGGTCGAACTCCTCACCCCACCCTCCGGCGCTGCGTGGACGTCGATGCTCAGTCCGCCAGCCGGCTTGGCTTTGCGACCACCGTCGAACGGCTTGAATGCGCCGATGGGGACCCAGGAGCGCTCGAATCCGTCTGAAAGGCCGCCGTGCAATGAACGGTGGCCATTGCATGCCCTACGAGCATTGCGGGATGAAGTCCTTCAATAGTCCAGGCTCGTCGCCGGCAGAGCCCTGGGCGAAACTCACCCTACTCGACGCGCACGGTGTTGCTCAGACCGAGTTCCTGCAGGACCTGCCGTAATTCGGCTGTCAAGCTGCCCGCGCTGGCCACGCTGACCGTTACCACGAAGTCGACACCGATCTTGAGATCGGCGCCGGACCTGAGCTTAGGAATGATCTTCGTCCCGAGACGGTTCCAGACCTCCGGGGGGACAGTGCCCACGAGCCGGACAGTCCTGGTCTGTCCCACGGGCTCGGGCGCGGGTGTGGGCAGAGGAGCGGTCACCTGCGGAGCAATGGGCCCCGGGCCGGGTTCGAGACCCTGCCCTGGCACGGGGGTCCGACCCGCCTTGGACGCCTCCGCCACGACCTTCCTTAGCAGAAAGACGCCGGACTCAAAGGCAACTTCGTCCTGCGCAACGAGTTCCTCGAACCACACCCGCTCATAGCCCCCGTCGGGTTTGGGGCCGGAAGCGAGGCCGAAGTCACCGCGGTCAACGAACTCGACGATCTTGCTCCTGAGGATCGCGTCCGGATCGAGGAGCCGCGTGAGTGAACCGTTCAGGAAGCTCTGCCGAAGGCTCGCGAGGGGCCACGCTCCGGACTCTTTCAACGCGGGCGGCCAGTTGCGCTCGATGTAGCCGGCGCCCACGGACTCGTTGAGCAGCGCCCCGGACTTGAGGGCAGTGATCACCCGGCCGCACAGGGTCTCGTTGCTCGAGGAGTGGCCGGCACCCAGGTCAATCACCTTCAGGCCGTCCGGTTCCTGACCGTCCGCGACGACCGCAAAGCGGTAGTCACCCCACACCCCCTCCTTCGCGGCCTCCTCCGAGTCCTTCACCTTGGCTTGCAGGTCCGCCCGGTCGCTCTTGTCGAACTCCGCGCCGAGCGTCCCCTCGGCCACCTCCCGCGCCACCCGCTTCCACGCCAGCCATAGTTCAACCTTCTCGCGCAGGTCGCGGCCAGGTTTCTTGACGCCCCACACGAGCGCGCCCGGGTACAGCCGCGGCGATCTGTTACGCTGGCGTGTCCACTCAGCAATCTGCGCGCGCAACGAGCCGGTGCCCGACCACTCCAATCCCGGATCGACCACAAGGAGCTTGAGCCGAGGGGTGTCCTCGATGTCTGCGCGGTCTATACGTAAAGGCGGAACGGGTATGCTTGCCCCTCGCGTGAACTCGTCCTCTACGATCTTCCGCAGCGCAGGCTTCACCTCGGTGTCCTCGTCGAGCGACGCGCGCCGGTCGCTCACTACCTTCTTCATCGTGGGCTGGTAACCCATGCGGAACCCGTCCGAGCCAGCCTTGCGGATAAAGTAAGACCGGTCCTCGAGCGCGAACGCGGCGTTGTCGACGGACGTGGTGTCAAGTTCGGGCTCGCCGAGCGCGAAACGCAGCTCGGGCAGGTGCGCGACCTTGTCGGTTTGCCCGCCCGATGACTCGAAGAGGATCGCGGTACCGACGCGCCGGTGGATGTCGCGCAGCGGCCCCTTTGTGTCGGCATCGAGGACCCTGCTGTGCGCCTGCTCACCAGCGATGTCCGCGTCGATCGCGGCGACGAGTCGCGATTCTCCGAGTTGACCCAGCACCACGCTCCGGAATCCGGGCTCTGAGAGGGGCGCCGAGCCGAGCGTGATGAGCGGCTCGGTGCGGGCCTTGCGGAAGGCGTCCTGCGCGGCGATCGAGATCCACTGGGCCAGCATTGCCAGCGTCCCGCGCGTCTGCTGGTACTGCGGCAGCGCCTGCCACTTGCGCTGGAAGACCGACAGCGTCGCGGGATGGAACGGATAACACGTCTCGAAGCGGCGTTGCAGGAACTCGCGCGCCTTGGCCTCGGTCGCGGTTGTGTCGACTGCCGTCCACTCCGGCGGGAGTTGTGCCCGCCGCTCGAAGCACCAGTCACCGAGAGCCTTGGCCACGTTCTTCCGGATCTTCTCGCTCCCCAGATCTTGAAAGAGCCGCCGCCGGACCACCTCGCTGATCTCAGTTTCGTCGTTGACGATGAGGTTCCTGGCAACGCGGCCAGCCTCCTTGCACACCAGGTCGTGCCACTGCATTTCCCAGTCGTCCATCTCGGGTTTGCTCTGGGGCAGGCTGACGACGGCTGCGCAGTGTGTTCGACCGGTGGCGGCCCGCAGCAGGTTCCCCAGAAAGGCCCGGAAAGCAGAGGGGCTGTCGTTTCCACGGTTCCGGGACAGGTAGTTCAGCACTTCGTCGAAAAGGAGCAATACCGGCGCCGCCGCAACCTGGAACACGCGGCCGATGGCTTCTGTTCCCGGTGGCGTGGTCCGTGCGGCCGGGCCCAATGCATCGACGCCCGCCTCGCCTCCGAGTTGGCGAGCGATGTCAATCCAAGGCGTCTCACGGCCCGGTTGAGGATCCCATGCATTGCCGACGAACACGGCGACACGCGCTTCTGGCACGGTAGACAAGCCTGCTTCGCGGACAAGGTCGCCCACTCCCGGATACTCCGCTGCTGCCGCAGCCGAACGCGCAAGGTGGTACAAGGCGGTCAGCGTGTGCGTCTTCCCGCCGCCGAACTGGGTGATGAGGGTGAGGACAGGTGCCGTGTTCTCGGTTCTGCCGGAGAGCCGGCGGAGCACCATGGCAGCGTGTTCGCGGAGCGCGCGGGTGAAACAGGTGCGAGCGAAAAACTGGGCCGGATCGCGATAGTCCTCGGGCGCCGTCCCGGCTACTACCTGCTCGAGGGCGATGGCGAACTCGTCCGGATTGAACGAGCGGCCCTCGCGGACTTCCTTCCTCGGTATCGCGACCTTGTACCAGGGTTCCATTGCGATCCTCCTACGGTCTCTTCATGCGTGCGAACAATGCAGCCGCTGGTTGCTTGAGCCTCGCCAGGTTCGCGTAGGCCACGGGCTCGAAGGCACGGTCCCCGGCGTACATCCGGTAGCGGATTCCGTCGGTGACGACCACGTCGCGAAGCACACCAAGCGCCTCTACGTACCGCTTGGCCTGCTCGAGCGCACCTTCTACGCCCGCGCCCAGCCGCTTGGCCTCGATCACGAGGTAGCAGTTCTCCGGCGTGCGCGGCAGGTCTCGGAACACTGCCACGTCGATGTATCGCCATTTGACCGCTATACGCTCCGGCGGCCACCCGAGCGCGTGGAGAAACGGCACCACGAAGTGCGCGATCAGCTCGTCCTCGCTCGGGTGCTCGCCGAAGGACTGCTGGTCCTGAAGAAGCGGCACCAGATCCGCCGCCTTGGCGATGATCCCCTGGACGGCGTCAGGCACCTCATCGAGCGGCGGTTCCTCAGCGGGGAGCCCAGGCAGCGCGGCCGTTTGCCAGTGGGTCGGTGGCGAGTTGAGAAATCGTTCCGCGTAGTCCACGACCTCTTCGCTCCACACTCTCGAACAGCGGGGCGGGTTTGCGCCGAAGGCTGCGCTCCCGAACGAGTGCTCCTCTGGCAGACGGCACCAACGCACGCGCCGGGCGTGCTGCAGGTCCCAGCCGTTCACGTCGTCGAAGGCATTCACGTACAGGTAGTCGCTCGCCACGAGTCCCACCGCTCCAATCGTCCCAATCCCCGTACGCAGCAGGAACACATCCTCCGTCGCGACCTCGCTCGCGAACCGCCGCACGAAGCCACCCTCGAACTCATCGTCGTCGCGCTCGGGGTTCCACGCCCCAGCGTCCCCCGGGCCGACGAGCGCGACGCCGTACTTCAGGAAGACCCCGGCGTACGCGCGCGATGACGGGCCGCTTGAGATCTGCCACACTGCGCGACTCATCTCGCCCTAACCACCCTCTCCTTGCCCGAGCGTTCTCAGCTTGCCTCGCAAATCGTCCACAAATGCCTTGAGTGACCGCTCGTTCTTGCTTGCCCGGTACAGGTCCATGCGCTCGACCAGTTCCTGGGCGAACTCGATGCCGCCCAGCACGGCGGGATTGCCGGCATTGCGAACAACGCTCGCGAGGGCTGCCTTGTAGTAGTCCCGCAGGCACTTCTTCTTGGCAAGCGTTGGCCGGTGACCGACGACCTCCTTGAATGAGTCCGGATCCGCCATGTACCAGCGCTCTACGTGCGGATCGGGGCAGGCCACGACCAACCGGTCGGAGAACGGCGGATTGGTGGCTTCTTGGATTGCTTTCCTCGCCTTGGCAAAGGTCGAGCAGTTGCCATCGATTCCGGCGATCAGCAGGTCGGGTGGGACAAAGCCAGGCGCGCCCTTTTCGACGACTCGCTGGTACAGCTTCAGCTCGGCAATGGCCCGGCCATGCCCGCCCCACGCAGAACGGACCTGTGGCGAGACCACGATGTTCTCATCCCGGGCGATCCGCTGCAGCAGCGGAACGAGAATCGCCTCGTGCGCGTGATCCTCGACGAAGATGTCCACCGTCACGGGCCTACTCATCGAGCATCCCTCGCAAGAGTAGGCTCTCGAAGAGCCCATCCTCCGTTCCGGTCGTGAGCGCTGCCGCAATTGCGTCGTCCTGGAACAAGGGACCAGCAAAGTCGAAGGACCGGACGACCGTCGCCGTCCCCTCGCGCCGGACGTTGAATAGGCCGATGTCCTCGGGCCGCGAGCGGGCGCCCTTCAGCACGGCATCACAGAATAGGGGCGAGTGCGTGGTGACGACAACCTGGCGCCCCTGCTCGAGAGCTAGGGAGAGCAGGAGCCGGGCGATCAATTCGAGCCGGCGCGGATGGACCCCGTTCTCCGGCTCTTCGAAAGCGAGCAGCGACCCACCCCAGGGGTTTACCGCGATTGCGCAGAGCGCGAGCACCCGCAGCGTGCCCTCCGACACGATGCGCGAGGAGTAGTCGACGCCGCCCTGTCGGATCAGGATGTCGAGCGTACCGCGGCGCCGGTCGAGGTCGACGGTGAGTTCCTCAACGCTTGGCACAATCGACCGGAGAGTCCGAGACACAGCCTGGAAGGGCTTCGGGTGCTCAGCTCGCAGCCGATACAGGAACGGCGCGATTTCACCGCCGAGGACACCGATGTCGCGAACGTCGGACGGCGGCTGTGCAACACGCATGGCGACGCGGGGGTCGAGGTAATAGGTTCGCCACTCGGAGAGCTCCTGCCTCGTACGTTCGAGAATCCGGTATTCCAGCCCGCCGAGCCGTGGGTCAGACAGGATGGAGTGATTCAAACCGATCGGCTCGTGGCGCGGGTGCGCCGGCTTACTCTTGCGACGAATGTGCAGGTCCGGGCCCACCTTCTCGATCGCCGGTCTTCCCTTCGGCTCTCCTCGAGCACCGAGCTGGGCGAGGTATTCATCGGCTGTGCTGAGACGCCCCGATCCCGGCTCAATATCCACCGCAATGCGATACCGGTAGGCATCCCTGGCAACCGCTAGGTCCGCCTCGATCGAGAACTGCGCCGACGATGCCGATAGCAATCCCGCGAGCCCGCCGGGAGGGAACGAGAATGTCTCGACCTGGTAACCCCGGATCGGCTCGCTGAGGGCATCAGGGATTGTACGCTGGGTACCAATCCGCGAGAGCGCCTGGATCGCATCCAGCAGGTTGCTCTTACCGGCGGCGTTGGGGCCGAACAGCACCGCCATCCGCGGGAACTCGACCGTCACATCATTCAAGGACTTGAAGCCGCGGACCCTTAGATTCTTCAGCATGGTTATTCCTACCTCGGCGCCGCGAGCAGCATAGCATCCAGCAGGCGCTTCTCTTCGCTCCCCTTCGGATAGAGCGCTGACAAGGCGTTGGCGAGGCGCAGGAAGTCGGAACCGCGTCCCTGCTCGGCGTTTAGCAGCGCGCGCAGGGCGTTTGTGCGGCCACCGGCCTGGAGCAGCATCGCGGCATGGACGCGGTCTAGGGTTGTCGCCCCGCGGGCGGCGGCCAGGCTCTCGTCCGAGACCTCGTCGCCAACACGCTTCCTAAAGCCCCGGCCCCGCCCCCGGATCGCAGGAACGGCACCGGGCTGCATGTCGGGGAAGAGCAACCCTTGAAGGGGGTTGGATGCCGTTGGTTCTTGCTCGAGCCGCGTGGCAACTGCCTGCGCGCCGTCCTCCCCGAAGAGCTGCTTGGCGCGCTCGGCGATTGGCAGCAGGCGCACGACGCCCTTCCTCGTCTCGATGACGCGGCCTTCCCACTTGGGAAGCTCGATGCCGAGCGGCTGCGCGAAGCGGCGCACGACATCGAAGACAAGCGTAAAGCCCTTGGCTCTGCCGCGGGGAGAGCCCTCTTCCTCGTCGTCTTCGTCGGACGGCTCTTCGTCCTCGCCCTCATCGTTCGCGGCGTCCCCCGCGTCGCCGGCCGCCCCGAGCTCTGTCGAAACGTTCGTGCTCTGGAGCGTCCAGAGGAAGAGCGCCGTGAGCCGCGCATCCTCCTCGACGGCCCCGGCCGCGCCGTTGCGGGCTTTGGCATCGGCGGTGCCAAGTATCTGCCCGAGAGCGCTGCGGCCCACGACCTCCCAGACCTTCTCGAGGTACTCGGCGAGCGTGACTTCGCGCCCGTCGGCGGTTTCGACCTTCGCGTAGCGGCTGAAGATCTCGAGCGCAGGCCCGATGCAGGCGAAGACGAGGTCGGCGCCGCGGACCCCTTCGCCTTGCAGACGTTCCATCCAGTCGCCAACACGCGTCGGCAGCTCGCGCAGGACGTCGGCCCAGTCGCCAACCCGAGCATCGTCGGAGCGCGGACGGCAGACAAGGTGCACGCTCGTGGCCAGGGCGGCCGATTCCTGGGAGCGTAACCGACCGGGGCGCTCCGTCGCGATGGGCCAGGACCCGGTGATTGTCCAGCCTCCGCGGATCATGCCGGAGAGGAGCGCCTCCCAACCCTCGGTCGTCTTGTGTGCGAAGACGACCGAGCCGATGCCATCCTCGCGCAGGATGCGCCGCCCTTCGGCGAAGGCCTTCGCCATCTTCGCCTCGAAGAACGCCTGGTCCTTCGGTTGGCCATCCACCTCCCTCGTTTCGTCCTGAACCGCTTCCTCCGCCTTTGGTGACAGTCGGTTCTGTGAATCGAAGGGGTCGCGCAGTAACCGGTTTCCCGGCAGCGCTCGTTTCAGCCAGACGAGGAAGAAGTCGGACAAATCAGAGTATGGGATCGCGTCGTAGTAGGGCGGGTCAGTGAACCAGATGGCCGACGTCTCGTTGGGCAACGGATGCTCAGCAGCGTCGGCGATCTGCACTTGCCCAGCTGCGGATCGGGGCGATCCATGCAGAACCTCGGCGACCCACTTGATTGCTGCTGCGAAGTTCGATGCGCGGTCTCCTGTCGCCACGATCTCGACGAAGTCCCACATCATCGGCAAGGCTTGGCGTCCGAAGGTTCCTGCGACTGCCTCGACTGTCGTACGCCAACGGACGAGCGAGGAAGACTGCTCGCTGCACCGCCCCACCGCCAACGACAGCGCGCTCGAGACATCTGTTGGCACTGATTCGTGAGACGCTCGTCGAACCAACTCCACAAGCGCCACCTTCTGCCGCGAGGTGAAGAGGTCGCCCCACTGGAACATGCCGTACCGCTGCACGCTGAACGCGCGGCCAGCGCCAGAACCGCCACCGGCGGGTGTCGGCTCATCCGGCACCGGGCAGAGGCTCTTCTTTCCGTCACGCTCCCACGCGCCGACGATCGCCGCGAGCCGCTCCTGCGCCTTGCGGATGCCCTCGTAGTCGCGCTCGACGGGCAGCCGATAATGCCGTCCCTGCTCGCCGGGTTGGAGCGTCACCGCGCCAAGCATTCGCGCTCCGCCCGTGCGGCGGCCATTTGCGTCGAAGACCACGTCGGCCCCACCCCGCTGCGCCGCGAGCTGCCGGCGCACGCTCTCTGGCGGTAACACCGCGCCGCACGCAACGCACGTGGCCTTCGCGCGTGTCACCGTGCCGCCGGCGACTTCCTTCTCCGACTTCGGGTCGAAGACTTCCAACTGGACGCACGGCGGCTCGTCCGCTGGCCGTTCGACCCGGTGCCGGAGCGCCCACCTTCGATTCGCCTTCTTGCAGAGCCAGAGGGAACGAGTGAGTGGGATCTCTGCGCCGCAGTTCGGCGACTCGTAGCGGACGGTGCGCGCCCAGAGGTAGGCGATGGGCGTCGCACCGTTCGGGTCCTTCGGATATAGGTCGGCCAGCTCGTTCTCTGCCTGCCCCTTGATCTCCGTCCCGACGCGGCGGAGCTCCTCGGCGAGCTTCGGCCCGTGGCGCGGGATGTCCTCGAGCATCACCTTGAGGATCAGGCAGGCGACGGGGTTCAAATCGCTGGCGAATGCCTCACACCCAAGGCGCAACGCCTCGAGCGGAATCGAGCCACCACCCGCGAACGGATCCACGACCAGCGGCGGCTCCTCGCCGTGTGCCGCCTTCACCAGCGCCCGGCCCACCTCGAGATACGTGGGGTGCGCCGCCATATTCCAGTTCGCAAAGTCCGCGATGAACTTGAGCAGCGCCTTTCGCAGGTCCTCGTCCGTGGTGCCCGGATTGCAGGCGCCGACCCTCGGCAAGAGCTCACGCGCCTTCGCTTTGAACTCCGCCGGGCAGAGCGGATCGCAGGGGTCGGGCCACAGCAGCGCGAGCAGTACCGCCCGGCTCGACGCCAGGGGCCGCCGGGCCCACCACAAATGCAGCGTGGAGGGATGCCCGTGCCGGATCGACTTCTCCCGCGCCGCGTGCCGTGACACCTGGGCGATCGGGAAGTCGACCTCAGCGAGGCGCTTGCAGTCCTTACGGATCATCAATCCTCCAGCCTTGCTCGTCGTTCTTTGCCTCTTCCCCGTCTTGGCTGGAACGCGGGCTCGGGCGGCCCGAGAAGGCTCAGCACAGAGTCGTTACGAAATCTCTTTTCATCGCCCAAGACCAACACCATGCAGTTCCGGATGCTGCGAGTGACCGCGTTGTAGAGCAGACGTCTTCGCTGAGCGAGGTCCGAGGGAACCGTGTACGGCCACAAGACGAAGACGTTGTCGAACTCTCGGTTCTTTGCGCCATGTATCGTGGTCACCGTCCTGCTTGATGAGGGCGACGAGTAAGCTCGTTGCTCGTGAACGACCATGTCCACGTGCCGCGCCACGAGCTTGCGCGAGATGGCGTCGATGCCTCGCAGCCGTGCAAACCGTTGAATGCGATTCAGGACGTGCGTGGCAACCCCATCAAGCGGCCCAGCGGGCGTCTGCCAGCCGCCATCCGAGTCATGCGTGGTTGTCGTTAGGCCCAGACTGGCTGCCGTACGGTCCTGTTCGCACTCCGCGGGGCACTCCATATGCCACCGGATCGGGCCGAGGTTCTTTCTCAGAAGCTGGTTTGTGCAGGACTCAAGGACCTTTGCCAACACGGGATCGTGGCTCGGACAGATCAGCGCACAGGTTCCCCTCCATCGGTCTGAGGACCCGCAGCACACCAGTCGGTCTATGATCTTCCAAGCCGCAGGGCCATGGCCGGGACAACATACGACGGGAATAGTACGGCCGGTCGAGACGGTGTTGTCCCGAAGGCGTCGCGCGGCGTCCAGAATGCACGTCTCCAAGGTCCGATGGCAGGTCGTGAGCTCCTCGATGGTCCCCTCGCCGTTAGCCGCTTGCGTCCTCGCCCATTCGACCGCCGGGCAGCCTATAACCGTAGAATCAAGAAGCTGGAAGGCGTCCGCAGCGAGCAGAACAGAGGCGTGTTTCGACAAGGCGACGACGAACTCCAGCAGCGACCCGTGGCAGTCCTGGAACTCGTCTATGAGGATGAGAGGGTAAGTCGCGCCGATGAGGCCACCGACGGTCGGGCTTTCAAGCAGCCGAGCCGCGGCGCCAGCAACTCTGCCGAAATCGGCCTCGATGCCAAGCACACCGTCGGCGAAGTCCACGTTCCCCGGCACGGCTACCACCGGTTTGGCGTGCCCCAGGACGGTGCGCCACCGGTTGACGATGGACAACGCGAACGCGTCAACGGTCGCAACCGAGTAGGGAATGCTTCGGCAGGCGTCCTGGAGTCTGCGCTCCAGCCGGCGCCTGGCGCCGTGCATGCGGGTAATCACGAGCATTCGCTGATGGTCCGCACGAATGAGTCGAGGCGCAACCTCGCTCGCCTTGGCCATAAGCCATGTGGTCTTCCCCGTTCCCGCCTGGCCGATAACAACCGCCACTTGCCCCATGTCAGACCCTCTTGATGTGGGCGGCGGTGAAGATGCTGGTCCCGCTCGGCCTCGTTTCAACGGTCCATCCGGAGTTCCTTGGCTGTTCGTCGAAGGCTATCGCGGCGAGATCATGGAAGAACTCCGCCGCCCTGTCGCAGCACTCCGCTGTGGCAAGCGATTCCCAGACGAGGTTCTCGTGAAGCTCGCGGTCCTTCTTTGTAGTGCCATCGACAAGGACGTCCTGTAAACGGCGCAAAGTTCGACTGGCGGGACTGGACAGTAGCCCGGCGAGGATGCTCCCTGGTGCAGCAAGCGCCGGTTCGAGAATCCACGCCGCGAGATACTCTGTGCCCGCGCCGTTGCCGTAGCAAACCGCCTTTGACGGCGAAGGAGTCCCGGACATCAACCGGCTCAGATAGCCGGCACCAGCTGTATCCCCATCAACGATGGGAATCGCATCTGGCCTGCACTTACTGACTTCCTGGAAGCTCTCCACGATTGCGGCATCGTAGGTCGGCAAGATCGTGACGGGCCTGAGGCGGAAGGATGTCGCAGAGTCCGGTGAGGACAAGGCAAGTCGCTGCCACAGGCTCAGCCATTCAGCGTCGTGTATGCCTTCGGGTACGAGGATTACTCCGCCCATCAAGGCTTCATAGAAGGCGCCCCGGTGCACGAGGTAGAGTTTCCTGACGCTATTGCAGGCGATGTCCCGAATCGCTTCCTTCCTGACCCGCGCCGCGCTGAGTTCACCACCCTCGTTCTTGACGAAGACGACCTCGGAAGGCTGATAGCTAGCCGCGACGTCCGGCGACTGCGTGGTGACAATAGACTGAACGCTGGTGGCGCGAATTCGGTGGACCAACCTCTGGTGCAGGGAGGGATGTAGGTGAAGTTCCGGCTCTTCTGCGGCCAGGATGAAGTTCCTTCCATCCGTCTTTCGCCGTTCCGCAAGAGCCAGTAGCAGGAGAAACGCCTGGAGGGAGATCATGCCCGCGCCATGCCGTGACACGGGCACGAGTCGGTCCCCGGGCTCTGAAACGTGGGCCACCAAGCTCTGGAGCACGGCGACCGCATCCAAAGACGTTGGCCGGTAGACAAGCCGCCCGGATGGTGCCACTAGGAGGAAGGACTGAAGCTCACGGGTCGCCGCATCGAGAATCTCGCAAAGCGGCGACGTCTCGTCGATCTTGACGACACCCGTTCGGAGCTGAGCCTTCAGATCCTCTAGTGCCCTGCCTGGAAGCGCGTCGTATTCCCGCAGCACCTTCAACAACGTGGATGAACCGAACGATAGAAGGCGGTCCCATTCCCGGTTGCTGGGCAGGAGGAACAGGCCGAGGTCTCGCACGACGTGAACTGAAAGCGGGTTGTACCCATCAGTAAACGGATCGCACTCTCCGTCATAGAAGTATCTCGCGACCTCGAACTCACACGTTTCGTCATCGTATCGTCCAGTCAGGGCCAACTGGGCGGCCAGCCGTGTTCCTTCGGGCGCATCCGCCTCGCAGGACACGGTTTCGGAATCAACATGCCACCATACTGGTCGGGCAGCGCGTTCTCCGACAAACCACCCTGGTAGCATCGTAGGGTCGTTGGTCGGGAAATCGGTGATGGTCCCGATGACATGAAATCGGGTCTCCGGTTTGGGTGCGCCGCCGTAGAAGTCCCAGTCGGACACTGGCCGGACCATTCGTTCCCGCCCGAAGAGGAGGGCAAGAGATTCGACGATGGCGGTCTTGCCAGAGTTGTTGGCGCCCAGGAGGACGGCGTGGGTTGGCAGGACGATCCGCCCGTGCCGGACCCCTCGAAACCCACTCAGTTCGACTTGGCAGATTTGCATAGGCCCGCTAGCCCTTCAACGTTGCTTACTGGCTAAGTGCTGTCAATCGCGTCGTGCCTACCCGTCTCCTCCCTCGGGCGCGATTAACGCGCGAGGCGTCGTCTCGACAGGTGTCAGGGCCGGTATCTCGTTGCCGGTCGCGGCTCCCAAGTCCTTGAATCTCCTGGCCGCAGGTAGGATTCGCGCTTCCATCGAACCGACGGCACTGTTGTAGGCGGTGTTCGCCTTTTCCAGACCCTTGCCTATGTCGGCAACGTGCTCGGCCATGGTTCTCATGCGCTCGTAGAGTTGCTTGCCGAGGTCACTGATTTCCTGGGCGTTCTTCGCGATCTGCTCCTGCCGCCATCCGTACGCAACAGCCCGAATCAGTGCGATGAGGGTTGCCGGTGTGGCCAACACAACTCGCTTGTCCAGGGCGTCCTCGATCAACTGGCGGTCCGCATCGACGGCAGCGGCGAAGAATGATTCGCCCGGGATGAACATCACCACGAACTCTGGAGCCTTCGGGAATTGCTCCCAGTAGTTCTTTCCTGCCAGCGCGGTCATGTGGGCGCGGACCTGCGCGGCATGGCGGCGGAGTGCCTCATTTCGCGGTTCTTGCGACGTCGCCGCCACTGCATCCAGAAAGGCGTCTAACGCTACCTTGGCGTCCACAACGATCTCGCGCTCGCCGGGCAAATGGACGACTAGGTCCGGGCGCTGGCGGCCAGCCTCTGAATCGACCGTGACCTGCTCGGTGAAATCGCAGTGGTCCGACATCCCCGCCAACTCGACCACTCGCTTCAGTGTCAATTCACCCCAGCGGCCGCGAGCCTGCGGGGTCCGCAGGGCGGTGACCAGGCTTGCGGTTTCCTTCTCGAGCTGTTCCTGCGTGGTCGTCAGGGTCTTGATGTGCCCCTCCATGCTCGTGTAAGCCTCCTGGCGAGTCGTCTCCAGGCCACGGACATGTTCATCGAATCGCTGCAGCGACTCCGCCAAGGGCTTGACGAGCCCGTCGATGGCCTCCTGGCGCTTGCCAAGGTCACCCTTGGCCTCGGCGAGCACCTTGTCGAAGGTCTCCTTCGCCAGACTGAGGAATGCTTCATTACTCTTGCCGAGGGCGTCCGCCGCCAGAGCCTTGAACGCATCGGTTAGTCGCGTCTTGGCCTCTTCCAGCGTCTTGCGTTCCTCCTCGAGCCGGACCTCCGTGTCTTTGAGCTCGGTTTCTGCCCTAACTCTCGCTCCGCGTTCCGCATCAAGCTGGGATCGCACCTGCTCGATGGTGGTGTCTGCCCGCTGAATCTGGCCCCGAAGCTCGACGATGGTGGCGCTCAGGGCAGCGGCCTGGGCCTCGGCAGCGTCGGCCCGGCGATCGGCCGCGTCGATCGTGAGCGTCGACTGCGACCGCGTGCGGTTGACGGCCAACAGCCAGGCAAGTGCCCCGCCGATCGCAGCACCAAGAATCGCGCACACTGCGTACCACATGTCGGCATCATCCCTTCCGCATACTCGCCGGAGGCCGGATTGATCGGTGCCTCCGGAAACACACGAGTGGGCCAGCGAAGCATCCGTAGCCTATTTCGTGCGAGCTCTTCATGCGTGCTGTCCGCCTTCCCCCGTACTGGATTGCGCCAAGGCGGCAATCCCCGCCTCCGTCGTCCTGTAGCGTTGCATCCGGCTTCGCGGCTTGTCGGGGATGGTCCGTTCCAGAACGCCCAGGGCTAGCAAGGGCGTGAGATAGTTGGCCTGGAAGGTCTTCCAGTGCTTGAGGCCCAGCTCGGCCATGATAGCCTTCGCCGGTTTGGGTTCGCGGCAGAACTCGGCCACTTGTGCGGTGACTCCTGCGGTCACTTGTGCGCTGACTTGTGCGGTGACGTGCGCGGTCTGGCCCACGCGCACCCGGAACGTGACCACCGCAAATGGGCCGTTCTCCTGGAAGATGGGCGTGGGGATGCCAGCCTTGCGGCACATCTCGATGACACGATTGGTCCCTCGGCCCCATTGCTCGATGAGTCCGGCCCGATGGAAGATGTCCGCGACGATGGGATTCCTCAGTACCGACAGGTGCCGCCGCGACAGCATTTCCGGGGTGATCCCGGTCGGATAAGTCCCGGCGCTCCACACCTCGACGCGGTCATCGAAGATGGCAAGCGAAATCGCCCCCCCGGCGATGGAGTAATCGCGATGGATCAGCGCGTTGACCAGGATTTCCCGCATGGCGTCCGGCGGAATAAGGGGCGTGTCTACTCGCTGGAGCTTGCCGGGGACGATCTTGCCGGGGAGGGGAAAGTGGCGCTGGCAGAAGAGCTGCGCCTCTTCGAGCAGTCTGAACGCGGGCCCCCGAAGATGCCGCTGGTCGAGGAACTCCGTCTTGTCGGTTCCCCGGAAGCGCGCCATCCGGAGCTCGCACTGTGGGTAGTCCGGGAGGAACTCCTTCCCGAAAAGCACGACGGCGGCCTGAAGAACTCTCCCTTCCCGGCGCAACTTCAGGCGGTCGAGCACGTCGGCAACCCGCGTGCCGACGGGGCCGATGAGGCGTCCCGCGGCCTTGGCGCCCTCGACAATGCGAAAGAGCTCGTCGCGGTCGATGTCCCGGAGTTCGACGCCCTCGGCTGGTTCATTCTCCCAGCGGCGCGTGCCGTGGGCGCGATCCAGGAGGAATCTCTCGTACTTGATCTGCGGCATGCGGCGCGTCGTGCTCTCCACGCGCTCATAAGCCCGGCCTTCATAGGTAAACGGCCGAACGCCCTGTGCGGCGTCGGCCGACAGAGCCAGGACTTCGCGGTTTGCCTTGAGCTTGATACGGCGGATGAAGAGGTGGGCGGGAGGCTCGAAGCGATCGACGGCATGAGCGACATCCCGGAGCGTCTGGTCGGAGACGGCCTGCCCTTCGATGGTGCCTTCCGACCGGACGCCGAAGAGCACCATCCCGCCGGAGCCGTTCAGGAAGGCGCAGAGGGTCTGCATGCCTTCCTTCAGCTCTCCCGTCGAGCGCTTGAACTCCAACACCGGACCTTCGCCTTCTTTCACGAGGGCGGCGAGCTGTCTGGCGTTCGCGGGATTCCCGATCGCCGTCATGGACGGCTTCCTCTGTAAGGCGGCGTGTCTTCGCGCACCTGCTTCTCCTTCGTCATCGCGTTCACCGACAGGGAGTAGTGCGCGACCTTGGTCACCTCGTTCCAGTCGAGGCGGGCGGGGTCACGGATCGGTTGCTCAAGCCTCGGCATCGCGTCGCAGTCCGTGACGACGTAGAGCCAGTAGCAGTCACGCCGATCCTCAGCAACTCGGCGCTCGTTGGGCGTGAGCAGAATCGTGCCGGTGGCTGCGCCGAGTCCCTTCACCTCGATGAGCCTGAGCTCGCCGGAGGCAAGGTCGAGGCTCGTGACGTCGTAGCCCAGGTTCTTCTTCGAAACGTCGTACACCTGCCGGCCCTGCACCTGCTCGTGCTCCATCACCACCCGCATAGCCTCGGCCTCGGTCTCGAAGCTCGGCCTGAGACGCCGTACCTCCACGGCATCGCGCTCGGGGTGTGGCAGGACAAGGACGCTTGCCAGCCGGTCCACCGCTTGGAGGGTGAGGGCTCGTTGACGATCGAGGTCGATCCTGCGTCGCTCGCGTCGCGCGAGCAGTTCCGAATGACGTGCCTCGGCTTGAGCGAGTCGCCCTTCCGCACCGGTGATCTGCTGCTCTACCTCGCCGGCGGCACGCCCGATCTCCTCGTCTGCCCGCTGGAGAAGTTCTGTGAGCGAGAGTTCGACGTGCGTGCTGACGCGATCGAGCTCGGTGAACCGATCGAGGCGTGTTTCTTCGAGGAACGGCGCGAGCGCGTGTTCGTGGAGCCAGGGGGCCGGGTCCGGCAGGGATGCAGCCGACGGCATCTCGGGAGGCGGATCTGCGGGCGCGAAGTTACCGAGCACGCCGGGTTCTTGAAGATGAGGCTCGCGGCCCTCGGCCACCTCCACGGCGAAGAGCCGCTCGTGGATCGTTTGGCTGAGGCCGTCCACCACGCGTGCCCGGTAGAAGTCGATCCGCGCCGTGTGCTCGTGCTGAAGCGAATAGAAGGTCGCACCTCTGGCGAGCACGTCGAGCGCCTGCATGTGCGTGTGCCGCCGGATCGCCTCGAACAAAGGATGACCGGGCGTGACCCACTCCAGCTTCCCGGATTCCGCCGTCTCCCGTTCCGTCGAGCAGCGCGGATACCGATCCGCGAGAGCCGGGAGTTTCCAATCCTCATCCTTCTCGTAGCGGCGGAGCACCGCCGGCGTCCGGGCGGGCTCGAAGGCGTGCGGCACGCTCGGAATCGTCTTGAGCGTGAACGGCACATACTCTGCCGCCTCGCGAAGGAAGCGAGCGATGGTCTCCGGCACCACGCGCCGTTCCTGCGCGCGGGCGCGCCGCTCGATCAGCATCTCGAGATTGAGCTTCTTGCTTGCCAGCCCCTCCAGAGCGTTCTGGCAGATCGCGCGGAATTGCGCCTCGTCGACATTGCGCAACAGGCGTTCCTCGAGGTCGCCATCGCCCAGTCGTCCGGCGTAGTAGTCGCGCAACACACGCTCGACATGAGCGACTGGCAGCACCTCTCCCACCACGTTGAAGACGGCATCATCGTCCAGGGCGTCTCGAATTTCCTGGAGCTTCTCCAACAGCCGTTGCAGGACGCGACCCTCAATGGTGTTGGTTGCCACGAAATTGAAGATCAGGCAGTCCTTGCGCTGACCGTAACGATGGACGCGGCCCATCCGCTGCTCGAGGCGGTTCGGATTCCAGGGTATGTCGTAGTTGAAGAGGATGTTGCAGACCTGCAGGTTGATCCCCTCCCCCGCTGCCTCGGTGGCAACCAGAACCTGAATCTCGCCTTCCCGGAACTGCTGCTCGGCGCGGAGGCGTGTCCCCGGCTCGTCGCGCGAGCCCGATTTCATGCCACCGTGGATACAGCCGACGCGGAAGCCCCACGACCTCAGTCGGGCGACGAGATAATCCAGCGTGTCCTTGAACTCGGTGAAGACGAGCAGGAGCTGATCCGGGTGGTCGAAGAAGCCTTGCTGCTGGAGCAGGCCCTTGAGCTCCGAGAGCTTGGACTCGGCGCCAGCGTCCTCTACGGCCTGGGCCTGGACCGAGAGGTGCCGCAGTTCCTGGACCTCTTCGCGAACATCTTCAGCACTCCCCGCCAGCGAGATGGCCTCGATCATGGCCTCGAGCCGCTCGCGCTCGCTCTCCTCCATCTCTTCCAGTTCTTCCGGATCTGGAATTTCAGGCGGTGCCTGGCGAGCCAACGCTTGGGCGCTCTTGAGAGCATCTTCCAAGCGGCTGGCCCGTTTGTCGAGTGAACGCCGCATGGCGTAGGTGCTGGACGCCAGGCGCCGCTGATAGAGAGACATCAGGAACCCTATCGCACGGGCGCGTGGGTCCTCGCCCTCGGCGGCGGCGCGGGCGCTTTCCCGCTTCACGAAGCGGGTCACGTCCCGATAGAGCTCGAACTCTGCTCCGTCGATATGAAAGTCCACCGTATGCGGAATGCGTTTGGTGAAGATCTTCCCGGCGGCCCAGGTGCCGTCCGCCCTGCGCTCCGGGAAGTAGACCATCGCCTCCTTCGTGCGGCGCAGGTAGAAGGGTGCGCGCCGGCGGTCCATCGCCTCGCGGATTGACCTCACGTCAGCGTAGGCGTCGGCGTCGAGCAGCTGCAGGAACAGACTGAAGTTCTGGGGGTCGCCCTTGTGGGGCGTCGCGGTCAGCAGGAGCATGTGATCCGAGATGTCGCGCAGGAGCTCGCCCAACTTGTAGCGCAGGCTCTTGTGCGATTGGTCCACGGCGGACATGCGGTGCGCCTCGTCCACGATGACCAGGTCCCAGTGGACCTGGCGCAGTCCCGGGAGAATCTCCTGGCGTTTGGCAAGGTCGAGGGAGGTAATGATCCGGTTGCGGTCCAGCCACTGGTTTACGCCGAACTGGTCGCGGATGTCCTGGCCCTTGAGGACGAGGAACTTCGTGTCGAACTTCTCTTTCAGTTCCCGCTGCCACTGGAAGGCGAGGTTGGCTGGGCAGACGATCAGGGTGCGCTCGGCGAGCCCTCGTAGCTCCAGCTCGCGGATGAGCAAGCCCGCCATGATGGTCTTACCCGCCCCGGCGTCGTCGGCGAGCAGGAAGCGCACGCGCGCAAGCTTGAGCAGGTAGTCGTACACCGCCTCGAGCTGGTGCGGGAGCGGGTCCACCCTCGAGATCGAGAGCCCGAAATAGGGATCGAACTCGTAGGCGATGCCGAGCGCGTACGCTTGGAGCCCAAGGCGGAGAAGGCGGCCATCCCCGTCGAAGGACCTCCGTGGATCGAGGATCGTGAGGCATTCGATGTCAGCGGCGGTGAGCGTTACCTTGCGAAAGCGCTCGGACTGCGTCCCGACCAGGCCAACAACCCAACTGGCGGAGCCGTTCGCTTGTAACGTTTCGACCCGCATCGGCTCGCTGAACAGGGAGCCGGTGAGGAGTTGACCGGCGGCGATCGGAGGCAGGCGGGTCATCATGTCGAGCTGAGCGCGACGAGGGCATTATACGGCGTTCGGTTCCGTGGATGGGCCTCGATCGAGCCGCGTCGAGAGGCCCGCGTGGCACGCCGGCAGACGCCCGAACCTAGCGGCTGTCGATGACGTTGGCCGTGCGGAACTGGGCCTGAGAATGGGCCACGTGGTATGTCGAGAACGTGTACAAGCATCCTGCGAGAAAAGGTGCCATGCGCCCCCCGAAAAGTTCGCGTCCGAGGAGATAGAGGGCAAATCCGGACACCGGAAAGGTGAGAAGGACCAGAATGTTGTACAGGGAAATCGCCGGAACCCAGGACCACGCGCCGACCGCCAACAGGGCTGACGGAACATCCCAACTTTGGAACCATAGCGACACTCCGTCAGGCCACCAGAGGGCGGAGGAGAGGTACGGCGTCCCCCCCAGCTCGCGAGCGTGCTTAAGCCACCAGAAGCCCCAAAGCGTCTGCATTGGATCTAGGCTGTCGCCGAGAACGCGACTGGAGAAGTGGCGCAACGCGGGCCACGTGATGGCGACCGCGATGACGCTGTACGAAGCAAGTACCAGCAGCGCGGCAACCGACGTCCGCACGGTTGGCCGTGGCAGCCGCAACGTCACACGCGGAGCCCCAAGTGAACGGTCCACGTCATCAGAAATGAGGCTAAGAGGCTGCTACCCAGAACTTGACTCAGGAGACCGTGTTCCACATGGCCGCACACCGGCCGCAACAACGTCGCACAAAGATGGGGGGCTCGCACCTCTCGCAAGGCGCCATCACGCTGGTCCGATCGACACATGGCAACCATCCCAGGTGCCGGCGTCGCGGGGCCTCCAGCTTACTGTCGCAGAACCGCTACGGCATCGGTGCGCGAGGCCGCTGCCGCTGGCGCGAGGACTGCGCCCATCGCAGCAAGGGTTACTCCCAAGGCCGCAAAGAGATAGATGATCGGTTCTACAGGCGAGACTGTGACTAGCAAAGTACGGATCACCTGACCGACCCAGACGGATATCAGCAAACCCAAAATGGCTCCGCTAGCCCCAACCATGAACGCTTCTCCAATCACGGCTGTGGCAAGACGTCTGGGGGAGGCCCCTAGAGCAGCCCGAATCCCCAGTTCGCGACGACGTTGCGCCACCCGGCGTGTCATGAGGCTGTAGAGCCCCAGCAGTGACAGGACGACGGCGGCCACTCCAAACACCACCGCCAGGCTCCTCCGGAAACGGTAATCCGCGAACGACTGGTCAAGCACGTCCTGCATCCACATAACCCTCGTGACCACACCGCGTGGCCACGCAGCGGCGATGGCGGTCCGAACCGCGCGTGGGCTCGCGACCTTTGGCAACGTCCGCACGACGAACGTGGTCACGCCCTCCGTTGCCCCCCCGAGCACGTAGTACGTGGGCCGCACTTCCTCTTCGTGACTCTCCTCTCTCTGGTCGGTGACGCTGCCCACCACGGTCAGCGTGCGCCCTTCCGCCTCCGTGATCCGGCTGCCCACGACGCGCCCCCCCAGAACCTGCCGAGCGAACAGATCGGAAACCACCGCAACGTTCGGGTCGTTCTCGGGGTCGTGAAACACTCTCCCCTGACTCGGCTTCATCGACATGGTGTCAAAGTAGTTGCCGGACACCAATTGCCGCTGAACGCGAAACCCCCACCCCTCAACCCGGTCGGAATTAGCACTCACCCCGACACCGATCCCCTGCCCGCTCAGCGGCGCAGATGAGACAGACGCGATGCTCACGACGCCGGGGATCGTTCCGACTCGCTCCAGAACCGCACGGACCCCGAGAGCCGCCTGCTCTGACTGCTCGTCCGTGTGTCTGATGGAAATCACAAGGAGGTCTTTCGGATCGAAACCGAGCGGTCGCCCTTCGAGGCGCCGGGCGTTCTCCGCGAGCAGCGCTGCCACGACCACCATCACCGAGGCCAAGGTCACTTGGATCAGAATGAACGCACGCTGACGACGTGGGCCCGAGCCGCTAATCCTATCGCCGCTGTCAATCGACATCGCTGAGGCACTCGAGAAGCGAAGCGACAGAAGAGGCGAGATCCCCGCGCAAGCGAGGGCAAGCCCCCCAACGCCGCAGGAGAACAACAGACTCCTCCAGCCCACACGAGCGCCTTCAAGTTCCGGGAGGCCCGCAGGTGCCTGAGCCACGATCAGGTTCGTGAACCACCCAGCAACGACAACCCCGATACAAATCGCGACAGTCCCTAGCAGCACGAGCTCCGCCCCCAACTGCCTTAGCAGGTCCGGGAAGGTCGCGCCCAACGCGAGACGCAAGGCGAGTTCGCGCCTCCTGGTCTCAGCCTCCGCCAAGAGGAGACTCGCCACGTTGGAGGCCCCTACGACCAACAAGAGCATCCCGAGGCCAAACAATAACCACAGAGCGGTTGCGCGGCTGCCCGCCTGGTCTGCAGCGAGTGGAACGACTCGGACTCCCACGGGCCAGGGTGCCCCACTTGCACCCACTACTGCGGCCACTGCCGCCTGTGCGGCCGAAATCGATACGGTGCGCGCCGTTCGACCGATCAGTCGCTGCTGCGGCTGCAGCCACGTCGATGTGCGGGCTCGGTCACCAATAGGCAACAGCGCATCCGGCGGCTCGCCGTACAGGCGAAACCGAGCGGAAACCACGCCGATGACCCTACGTGGTTCCGGTGGGTCGCTGGACGCCAGCCGCGACACCACGAGACGGGTACCCAGTATGTCCGGACGCGAGCCAAACTGGTCGCGCCATGTTCGTTCACTGATCAGCATCGAGTCGGAGGACTCACGGTCTTCATCTCCACTGAAGCCACGGCCGACCACGACCGGGACTCCGAGAAGAGGCAGGAGATTAGATGAGACCCGGATCATCGACAGCAGAGCCGTTCGATCGCGACCCAACACCAACGGCAAGTCGCGCTGCCATGCCGCTACTTGAGCCAAGGCCGGAGACAGCTGGAGATCCCTCCAAACCTGCCACGGGAAACTCTGCCTGTCCCAGGTCCTTGCCCAGTCGACCCGCTTGTCCAGGCGCGTGGAATAGATCGCGACGAGGCTCTCCGGCGACTTCCAGTCGTAGGGGTGCAGCACGACCGTGTCCAGAATAGAAAATGCCGTCGTCGAGGCGCCGATGCCGAGGGCGAGGGCGGCGATCAGGGCGAGGCTGAGTGCCCTGTGCGTGCTCCATCGCCGCAGGGCCGCCCGACCCTCGCTACAGATCCTCACACTCCTCCTTCCTGGCATGGGGCCAGCCCTCTCGGGGGCACGTCACACGTACCTACACTGCACGCCACCAGCCACTCACAATCTTATTAGACACCACAGAACACGAACTGACACTGCCGTGAACCGTACCGGGAATCTGGGAGGGCGGGTTGAGTGAGTCAGGCCACCTTGGC
>JAEAME010000548.1_pt1 | contig 37146 bp, 34 predicted proteins | sample 8958731 | NCBI WGS metagenome assembly JAEAME01 (sample SAMN16933194, study PRJNA681113) | bioreactor sludge metagenome | isolation source: anerobic bioreactor sludge (Control) | place: India:Bengaluru | collected 2018-10-24
ATCTTAGACATATTGATGTTTTACAGAATTAAACCAGATATAATTTATTCTGGAAAAATAAGATTTTTCATAAGTGATGCACGTATCCCAATAGTTGTGCCATATTTTTTCATTAGTAATTTCAGGAAAAAGATTCTTTTTGATCCATAGGGCACTATACTTATGGAAATTGTTAATTACCTGACCAAGTGTCTCGGCTTTCTCAGGTGCATCTGCCATCAAATGGTAATGATTGTTCAACAAAATCCAATCTTCGATTGTCCAGCCAAAATGCTCAAAACTTTTAAACATATATTCGATGGTTTTCGCCTTCGCTTCATCAGATTCAAGATAATGCTTCTTTTGATAGGTTGCCCCTGTGATGAAATATTTTGCATTGGGTCGAAATAAGTGCGGTGGATTGTGTTTGTAGGTTTTGTAGATTCCTGTCATTTCTAGATCTCCTCCCAATTTTGTGAACTATGTAATGAACTTTGGAGTGAATTCACTGTGTGAATTCACATGCTTTCACACAGTGAAAGCACTCCAAATCAAAACCTTTAAACAAATTCGATAATTACACCACCATCACACTGTTCAGTGTCACAAATGAATCGCCAGATCACTTTACGTTAACTCATAGTTTCAGAGTATTTTGGAGTGAAATTCACTGTGTGAATTCACGTGCTTTCACACAGTGAAAGCACTCCAAATAACACTCCACATCTACATCACCCACGCATAGCTCAGCTTCATAAAAATCGTCCGATCACTTTGGCTTAGATCGTAATCCTGACTCCCCAAATAATTATCGCTGTAACCCAGAAAAAAGACCGTGAACGGATTGATTTTGTATGAAAACAACAACTGGGTGAAAAAGTGCTGGTATTCTGGCGACTGGTCAAAGGTATAGTTGGCGACATTATAGTTGTAGTTCACATATTGGAAAATGCCTCGCAAAAAAGTCCTGACATTAAAATGATAGACCACCTTCATCTGGCTGATATTGGCAGAGTAGAGTCGAGCATCATTGACAGTCATGCGCTCGAAGACATGGCCGACATCCAATCGTAGATGCTTGCCGAGCGTCCAGCCGAGCTCGGGATCGATGCGAAATCGGTTGCCCAGACGGGTGTTGGCGTAATCGATGCGATCGCCAAGCAGCACGTGGGTGTGAAACCAGATATCTCCGCCTCCGAGATAAATTCCCAGACACGAGCTGAAATAGACCAGATCGAATTTTTTGCCGTTATAAACGGACTGTATCAGATTGCCCTGAAAATGCGAATGCGAGCGCATGAGTCCCTGATAGTTGAACATGAGCGAAGTACCTTTGCTGAGCAAATTACCACCTTGCTCCTCCGAGTAGCTCCATGCATTGTCCACTCCCAATTGCGACCACCAGCCACCTGGCTTCCCAGGCCAGCGCCGATAAATTTCGCCTAACGCATTGCGATAACCGACCCTGGGAATGAATCCCATATCGGCACGAAAGCCAGAACCCACATCTTTATAATTCAGCTCCCAGAACCAGTTGCGGGTTTCGTGGGCATATTCCAGCGCCACGAGATGATCGCTAAATTTTCCTGACTTTTGAGCAAACTCATTCGCCGTCGCCTCAGGATATTTGGTGCTCGAGCTAAGCACTTGCAACTGAAGGCGATCGGAATTGGTGAGCCGAAGATTGCTATCGAATCCCCCCAGGCGATTGAAATAGTCATCGGCCTCTCGGTCGGTGGCCATCAAGCCTACGGTATATTTGCTGCCAAAATCCTTTTTATAGCGAAACACAGCCGATGTATTATGCTGGTGCAGCGAAGTCTCCTGCGATGACTGACTGCCTGGAAAAATGAGGTTGGTCAAATCATCTCGCACGAGATAGGCGCCAATCGTGTGGCCATCTTCCTTGCCTGTGAGCTTCATGCCCCAGGAGGGATCACGCAAGGTACGGGTGTACAACACGTCGGTAAAAGTTGAAAAGTAATCCGCACCTTCGGTGAAAAATGGTCGCTTTTCTTCATATTCTAATGCAAAAGGCTCGTTGATATCGAGCTGCCAGGCATCGGCTTCGACCTGGGAGAAATCGGGATTGAGCGTGCCATTGAGTGTGAGGTTGGTCGTGAATCCCCAACGAGCCGACAGACCTGCTTCGACATCTTTATTTAAAATGCCAAAATTACCGTTGGGAAGCTCGGAGCGCTGATCCGTGCGGACGCCTGTCAGGGTTGGAACAAGCTCGATATTTCTGCCAGGCGTAGCGCCCTCAAAGCCACGGACTTTCAGGAATTGGGCGATCTGGCTGTCGTTATTGCGGTCGAACGCTACCGCATCGATATGCGAATAGACTGAACGAGGATAAAGCCGTCGCAAATGTAAACCCCACACCTGATCGCCGCTGGATCGCTGGAACCGAAGCTGGTTAAAGGGAATCGCCATTTCAACGGTATAACCCGAATTCGTCAACTGACCTTCGGATTCGTAAATTGCATCCCAGCTAATGCTCTCCTCCAGGCTGGTCACTTTAATATCATCAGCCTGCACGCCGAGCGGATTGCTTCGGACCGCAAACGCCCGCCGCTCATCATTGAACGTATCCAGAAACAGGGCGATGAAATCGTCATCATAGATTTGATCCCGCTCGGTAAAATTGGCTCGGATTTTTTCGGGATCAGGATCGTAAGCATGAAAGCCAACGTAGAGATAGGACCTGGTGTAAACTAGCAGCGCCTCGGTTCGCACAGGCGCTGTGATGTTTTCGCCAGGCCAGGTTTCGTAGGGCAATTCGATCACCAGCGCCTCCTGCCAGGCAGGTTCTTCCAGCTTCCCATCGATGCGAATCTCGGATGCGATTCGAGGGATGATATAAGGATTTTCAGTCGATCCTTTGCCGTCGTTGGGCGTTGCTTCATTGGGCATTGCCAATGCAAAAGTTGCACAAAGAAGCAATGATAGCCTTATGGTTCGATAGATAATAGATTTCATGTGTTGATCCTTTCGTTGTTTGATTCTGTGAGAATTGTTTTGTAGGACAAAATGCCATCTTGTCCTACAGTCATGGGACAGAAAACAACATCCACCCAACGGAGGCGGATGGACTCCAGCTTATTCAATCAGCCTATCCAACCAGTGAATTATATTCAACAAGAATTGCTGATTCTGTGGCACTTCGGGCGAGCATAAGCCGACTGATCTGCTGCTTGCTCGCTGGCAGCTAAACATGGCCGCTTCGCCAGACATGACGATTCTGCCCTTGTCGTATTTCAGATAGGCGATTTGAGAAAAACCTTCGATTGGAATCCGAGGCGTTTGATCGGTGAAATTCCAGGCTTCCTGTGGCATGAGCATTTTGTAATTAGAATTGAATATGAGAATCGGCTCGGCAATTTTCGGAATTTCAAAACCCGATCCTGTGAAGGTGCCAACCGAATCAATCCACTCGGTTTTATTTCTGCCATTCGTAATGGCGTTTGATTTCAACGTGCCTTTCGCTCGATAAAACATGTCCACACCGCCTCGTTTGGTGGTGTCGAGGGCAAAGCCGTTGTAAAATTTAAATCCGAAAGATATCGCCAGATCAGCCGCAGCGCCAGCCATGGGCATGTGATCGGCAATGAGCAACAGCGAGCCGCCATTTTTAACCCATTTATTCAGTGCTTTGATTTCTTCTTCCGAAAAAGCGGATGGCGTTGGCAGCGACCAATCTTCAACATTTCGCTCATGCTGCGCATTGGAAATGACCAGGATTTTGCCTCGCTGCAATCCTGCTTTCGTGAAATTCTCTTTGAACGGTTTTAGTTGATAGCCATCTTGTTGCAGCAGTTTGGCAAATGCCTGATAGCGACCGTTTATCGTGTGAAAATTATGATGGGCTTCGTCGATAAAAATGACAGGACCCTGGTCGAGCTTGTAAGCGGGATTTTCGATGATTGGATTGAACGTGGTATCGGCAACTTGCTGGGCGCTGACATTTTGAATAACAAAGAAAACAATCAAAAAGCACATAGTTAAAAATAGGCGTAAATTTTTCATTGGACTAATCCTTGTTTAATAATATTTTTTGGAACAGGAGTGCGATGCCTTTATGCATCGCACCTGCAATAGAGTGCATTGCATAAAGGCAATGCACTCCCGATTTATTTTTCAGCCACAACCTTATCCGCTGCAAAGGAAAAATGCATCTGCACGATCACCCATTTCCCCTTCCGTTTTTCCAGCACGCCTGTCCAGCGGGTATCTTCCCAGCAGCCTGGAGTGCCCTTGATTTCGGCGCAATCTTCCAACATGCAGGAGTACCAGGCGACAGCGCCCGAGCGGGAGAAGTTGATTCGCAAATCCCAGATTTTATAGTGCGTCGCTTTGAAGTCGGGACTCATCCAGAACGGCGCTAATTTGGTGAACGCCTCGAAGCCGACGATCGTCGATTTTGAGTCAGGATGATAGATAAAAAAGCTACTATCCTGGGCAACGCTGCTGTAAAGCAGATCGAGATTTTTGGTCATGGCCCAGCCGATGCTGGCATCGATGACTTTTTCGATGTCGGCTTTTTCTTTTTCGATATCGATCATTTGAGTTACATTCGAGCAAGATAAAGTTGTTAGAAGCAGAGCGAATAAGATGATGAGTTTGATGTGATGATCCATAGCTTTTCCTTTATTTTGAGACAAGTTTTCATTCGTCCCTGGCGGGACTTTTAAAATGCCGTTATTCCCTCAATCCCCATAGATAAATCTATGGGCTATTTTCATATTGTCTGACAGTGGATGGATTTTTATCTTCCTTATGACCCAATTCCCCAATTACCCTATTACCCAACAACCCAATTACCTGCTATCCCGAATTATCTCTCCTCCATGAATCACCAGGCGAACATTCAGCAACGCATCGATATCTTCCAGCGGATTTCCATTGACGACCAATACATCAGCTTTTTTCCCGACTTCCAGCGTGCCCAGCTCAGCATCGAGATTGCAGACATGAGCGGCATTTTTGGTGGCTGCCACAATGACCTGCATGGGCGTCATTCCTGCGCCGATCATCCATTTGATTTCTCGAATGGGCATGCCCAAATCAAACGGACAGGTATAGCCCGCATAGTCAGTCCCCAACGCCACTTTGCCGCCAGCTTTGAAAAATTTGCGCAGATTATTTGCCGCCGCCGTACCATGATATCCTGTGCCGTACCATAGCTCTAATGTGGGCACCCAATAAACATCATCGGCTATCATGCGATTGATTAGATTGTCGGGCAAATTCTGGACGACCATGTGGGCAATGTCATCCACGCCAGCATCCAGCGCCTTGTTCAAATCCTGCGAAACTGACACATGGACAGAAACGACAGTACCACGCTGGTGGGCAACTTCGACGATAGCCGCCGCTTCTTCAGGAGAAAGCATGGCGATGGTGCGACCAAAGATGACGCCGCTTTCCAGGGCAATCTTGATCAGATCAGCGCCATCGTCCAGGAGCTTGTTGACTTTCTGACGGGCGTCTTCTGTTGAAGTAACATAAAATGAATAAGCGCCGCCAAAGGGAACGGTCGGATAGCCATTGGGTACCGTGACCAGTGGTCCTGCTGCCACCAATCTGGCGTACTGCGGATTTTGATTGACCCGATCACGAAATGCAAACAGATTATTTTGCGGATTGCCGCCCAGGTCCCGAACCGTGGTGACGCCAGCTTGCGCCCAGGTTTTCAAATAATGTTCATAATACGCCTGGTGGACATGGGCATTGAAAAAGCCTGGCAGGATCGTCGCCCCAGACACATCAATCCTTTTGATATTAGAAGGAATGTCAACTTGAGAATTCAAACCAATAGCCTTAATTATCCCGTCCTCAATGACGAGTGCAGCATCGGGCAAAGGGTCGGCTCCTGTGCCATCAATCAAAGTGCCATGAACCAGGGCAAAAGTAGAATCGATTGTGGTCGGATTTTTCGATTTGTGACAGGCGTTGAAGGATAGAAAAAAAATAGCGATCAGCAAGATCTTAATAAGGGATAGGTTTCGTTTCATGTATGTCCCTTTAAGCTGCTTCTTAAAAAGATATTAGAAAATCGGTCGCGAGTTATTATTATTTCCTTCTCATCATCTAAATTTCTCCATATTCATAAGTAAAAATGAAGAAAAAGATTCACAGAATTTTGTATGGGGAAAAATAAATTGGTCGAATAGAGGTGTGAATAGATATTGAATTACAAGACAGAAAGATTGTTAAAACTATTATCTTCTTTTTGTATCACATGTCCCCGCAAGGCATAGCGCTTTTCTCTGTGTCTTTGTGTTTAAAGCTGTTATAGGTATAAATGGACGACCAGCCAGAGAAATATTCCGATTAGGTATTCAATTACATTGCCCGATTACCTGATCACCTTTTAAAAACCACCTTTCCTCCAAGGATCGTCAAATCCACTTTCGTATCCAGAATCTCCTTCGGCTCGATCTCGAACAAATTTTTATCGAGCACAACCAGATCGGCCAACTTTCCCGCTTTAATCGATCCTTTCACATCTTCTTGAAATTCCGCATACGCAGAACCTAATGTATAAAACTCGATTGCCTGCTCTAATGTAATTTTCTCATCAGGAAACCAGCCGCCGGCGGGACCGCCTTCTGGGAATTCTCTGGTTACTGCGGCATATAATCCCAGCATCGGATTCAGCGGTTCCACTGTCCAATCGGTTCCGAAAGCGATTTTGACTTTCTCTTTGACAAAGGAGTTAAACAAATAGGAATGCCTGGCCCGATCGCCGATTCTTTTTTCGGCCCAGCGCATGTCATCGATGCAATGGGACGGCTGAATCGAAGCGATAATTCCCAGATCATGGTATCGCTTGATATCATCAGGCAAAACGACCTGGGCATGCTCAATGCGATGCCGGGCTTCCCGGCGACCATTGGCTTGAAACGCCTTATCAAACGCATTCAAAATCCAGGTATTGGCTTTATCGCCGATGGCATGGGCAGCGATTTGCAGTCCGGCTTTGTCGATTGCGGTGATGAATTCGTACAATTCATTTTCTGCATAGATCGGAATGCCAGCGGTCGATGGATCATCCGAATATGGCTGGTAAAACAGCGCAGTTCCGGCGCCCATCGAGCCATCGACAAACACCTTCATGGTGCCGATTCTCAGCATGTCATTCCCCAGGTTGGGCAAAATGCCAATGGCGTCAAAATTCTGGTAAAGATAACCCGATCGCCAGGCATTGATTCGCAGCGTCAATTCTCCAGCTTTCAACAATTCCTGATAGACTTCAAGATCAGCCGCGGAGCTATTATCTTGAATGCTGGTCACTGCCAGAGAATTGGCATGTTCGATCGCAGTTTTAATAGCCTGTCTCAGTTGCGCTTCGGTCGGCGATGGAATCACCCGTCCGACCAGGTTTTGCGCCGCGTCTTTTAAAATCCCGGTCGGCTCGCCAGTCTGCGGATTTTTGGCAATTTCTCCGCCCTGCGGATCCGGTGTATCTTTGGTGATTTTAGCCAGCTTCAATGCCAGGCTATTTGCCAATGCAATATGCCCATCCAGCCGCTGGACAAATACGGGAATGTCTCTGGTGACTTCATCAATTAATTCTTTGGAGGGATGCTTTTTCGAGGGCCAGGCTTCGTGATCCCAGTTGCCATTCAGAATCCATTCGCCTTTGTTCAGCTTCGCTGCATAATTTTTAATCCGCTCCACAAATTCATTTTCATTTTTAGCATCCCTCAAATCGATGCCGGTCAGATAAAATCCGCCGTCTGAAAAATGAACATGGGCGTCGTTGAAGCCCGGGAGCACCAGTCTGCCGTTCAGATCCATGACTTCAGTATTGTTGCCTTTGAATTTTTGAATCAGGTTTGTCTCACCGACTGCGATAAATTTGCCGTCTTTGATGGCGCACGAGTTTGCCCAGGGCTGGTCTGATTCGAGTGTATAAATTTTGCCGTTGATGAGAATGAGATCGGCGCTGATTTGTAGATTTTGATTCGAGCAGGCAAATATAATAGCGAACATAGATAATGCAAATGTTAAAATTATTTTCATCACTTTCCTCCATTTCATATTATTTAATTTAACTCAAACGCCGTGTAATAATTGAAAATCCTTTTTAAATTCGACCGTTGAAGAATTGGGGAAAAATAATTATTAACAGCCGAAGCGCCATTAGCTCTCAGGCATAGCTATCAACAATTCAAGCAAACCTGTTGGATACAATGGCACCATTCCATTTTTGAAAAATTCTAAATTTTTCCACATCACATTCAGCTTTGAGCCATCGGCTTCATACGCTTCTGGCGATTCCTGCTGATAGAATCGAGGATCAATAAACTCCGCCTCATAAACTTGAATGAACTCATGCCCCACTCGATCATTGCAGGAAAAAATATTTTCGAGGCTCCCGAGAAATGAGACATTGCAGATGTCTGCTCCCAGTTCCTCTTTAATTTCCCGGACCACCGTGGCAGAGCTATGTTCACCAAATTCAATACTGCCTCCCAGGGGACGATAAAAAATTTTAGCTTTGACGTAATCATAACCTTCAAATACCAGAATTCGGTTTCCATTACGAAAGATACAGATGGCGATAGGACGAATTCGATTTTCGCTCATAATTTCTATTCAATCCTTTTTAACTTAATGATGCAATTGCTTTCATTATAAACGATTTCAATCCCCAGTCCACTGGCGCTGGCGCGATTTCCCATGATGAGATTATATAATTTTTGATATTCCTCGAAGGTAAACTTCGGGAAAAAATAAGCCCGTTTCAAAACCTCTAACTTCGTCATTGGAGTGAATTGAACCTCCGCTTCATCGAAACTAGCTTTGGTAATGATACATTTCGAGCCGTAATGATTGGTCTCCAAAATCGCATAATAGATGGCGAACTGGGCAGCGCCTTCGATAAATGGCAACCAGGCGTCCATGCCAACCCGGAAGCCAGGTCCGTCAAGAAAAAAGTTCTGGGCAAATTCTTCGCCGTGATCCCCTTTCAACTGATAATAAACGCGACTCTCAAACGCGATTTCAATTTCAGCGATAGTCCAGCTATTGGTTTCGGCTGGCAATTGATAGATCTGATCATAAGGCAAATTCGGAATCTGGTAAATTGGAAATCGGATCCCCTCAGTATGACAGATTTTCCAGTCACCCTCTTCTTGTTTAAGGGTAAATACGAACAAATTTTTATCAGGATTCAAATAGGTTTCAGCCTTAGCCCGTCCATCAACCAGAATTTTAATGTGACCGATTTCCATCGGGAAAGCTATTTTAGCTTGACTGTAAGCATTGGCTAATAAATTATAAAGATCGATGAACGAGAAATACCCTTTGGCAGCCAATTGCTGCCCCACTGTTTTATCGCAAGCGTCAATCCCTTTTTTAAATTTGGTCAAAGCTTCGTGTATTTCCGATTCGGGATCGTTTGTCTGCGCAAGAATCGACTGAATAAACATTAAATTTAATTGAAAGGTGACAGCAAAGAAGACCGAGATGAAAAATTTTGATTTCATAAAGCTACCCTCCGATTTGAACCTTCGCAAAACTCTGTTAACCGAGTTAATTAAGATCTTTGCAAATGTCAAAATTAAATCATTATATTGATAACCGCTTTTTGCTTATTGATTCTAAAATTTTAAAACTCATATGCTCCAAAAATGGTTATCCATCGCCTCCTGAATTGATGATTCGGTCCGCTTTATCTAAATATTTTTCTTCCGCGTATCGATTCCTGACAGCAAAACACCTCACTCCCGAAGCCATAGCGCTTTCCACACCGGCTTGGGAATCTTCAGAAGCGAGACATGATCCTGCTGGCAAATGCAGCTTTTCACCTACACGGAGGTAAATATCGGACGCAGGTTTTTTATTTTGAACATCATTGCCAATAACGACAACATTAAACACAGAACGGAAATTTCTAATCAGACGATTCATAATCATATCAACCTGATCTTGATCCGAAGAAGAAGCTAAATCTAATTTCCGTTTATATCTTCTACATATCCTGCATGGAGTAACCCACCAGCGATCCCAGGAATTCCTCGGTCACATGAATTTGATATTCATTCAACAAACGTCGAAAGGCTTCAAGCTGAATTGGCTCAGTATCCACGATGACGCCATCCATCTCTAAGATGCAAGCTTTGATCATAATTTTGAAATTAAAAAAATAGTCTTTAAATCTGACATATTAATAAAGAGGTTGGATGAAGACAGAATCCATCGGTTTAATGTTTCGTTCTCAAATGATTTAATAAAACGGACCAAAAGAATCCACCTAAAACCTTGGCCAGAAATTGTCCCAACACAATCATTGGCATAAACATGCCAAAGGCAATTGTCGGAAAAAGCATGGAATCTACTAATGCCCCTCCCAGATTGGATCCATTGGCTTTAATTAGAAATTTTTGCTTGAATAAAAATGAATAAATGACCGTATCAGTGAGAGCAGCGCAACCAAATGCCACAACGCTAGCGGCTGCAATTTGTAGCGCGGAGCGATTTAAAAAATAGGTGACCAATGAGCCGGTAAATATGAGCAAAAACATTTTTAGCCACAGCTTATGATGATGCCAACGTTCGTGCAATTTGTCCCGAAGGGATAAGTCCAACCCGATGAGCACAAAGGAGTTGATGATTATCCATTTTGCCCCAAACCAGAAAATCACAAAATTTGCTAAAACGATGGAGGCAAGATATAAGAGAACGTACATCACTTCATTTCCATTCTGTCGTAGTTGAAAAAATTCTCCCCACATTTTAAGCTCAAACGATTTTCTTTAGAATTTCCTCTAACTCCATTTGCTTTTTATCCCATCGATCATAACAGGCTTGCAGTTCGTTTTTTATTCGGGAATATTCTTGCGGCAAGCTTATCGCCAGCTCTGTCTCTTTATAAGTAGTGGGATTGGCCATCAGATTTTCAATTTCGATTTTCCGGTTTTCCAGCTCCGCGATCATGCTTTCAATCCCGCTAATCTCCTGGCTCACTCGGTTGCGCTCTTTGCTAATCATCTGCCGGGCTTCAGCTTCAAGTCGTTTCAGCTCTTTTGTCTTTCTGGTGGCTGGAATTGTTTTCGGTGGTTTTGTCAATATGACGGGTTCTTTCGGTTCTGCCGCCCGCTTCGCTAAATAGTCGGAATAGTTACCCTCGTATTCCTTGATGTAATGATCTTTAACCTCGATGATTCGATGAACCAGCTTATCCAAAAAATAGCGATCATGGGAAATGATCAACAGGGTTCCGTCATAATCTGCCAGTGCTTTTTCCAGCGCATCGCGGGAGGCGATATCCAAATGATTGGTCGGCTCGTCCATCATCAGGAAATTGACCGGCGACAGTAAAATTTTTGCCAGAGAAACTCTGGCTTTTTCGCCACCGGACAACACTTCGATTCGCTTGAAAACGTCATCGCCCCGAAGTTGAAAAAGACCTAGAATGTCCCGAATTCGCGGGATATTTCCAGATGCGGTTTTGGAAGTCACTTCTTCATAAGCCGTAGCATTCAAATCCAGTGCGTCCACCTGATGTTGCGCATAATAGCCAATAGAGGTCTGGCGTCCGGTCGTTATCGAGCCAAGCTGGGGTTTGAGTTCGCCAGCGATGAGTCGAGTGAACGTTGTTTTCCCCGCACCATTGGCGCCAATCAGGGCAATTCTATCGCCCCGGTAAATATTCAAATTGATATTTTCGAGCACCCAATCGCTCTGGTATCGGAACGACATATTTTCCATTTTAATCACATCTTTGTAGCTGTGCTCATTTACAGTCAATTTAAAATTGAAGCGTTGCGGTGGTGGCGGCAGTTCGATATCTTCCAGCTTTTCCAATTGTTTGATTCTACTTTGAACCTGGGCAGCCTTGGTTGCTTTGTAACGAAAGCGATCAATGAAGCGCTGCTGCCGTTCCCGCTCCGCTCTTAATTCTTCATATTTTTTTTGGAGCTGTTGCTCGCGCTCCTGTTTTTTTTGTTCATAAAAATGATAATTCCCGGGATAATGATCCAATTTACCCCGGTCTAATTCATAAATCTCCTGTGCCAGTCGGTCGATGAAGAATCGGTCGTGAGAGACTACTACCATGCTCCCTTTAAAATCGAACAGGTACTGTTCCAGCCATTCCAGCGAAGGAAGATCGAGATGATTGGTTGGCTCATCCAGCAGCAGGAGGTCGGGATTTTGAATTAGCAGGCGTGCCAGATAGGCTCTCATGCGCCAGCCACCACTGAACTCGGCAAGCTGGCGGGAAAAATCATCAACCGCAAAGCCCAATCCAGATAGAAAGCTTTTAGCAGTGGCTTCTAATTGGTAACCCTGCATCGCTTCATATTGATGTTCCAGGTTGCCGAGTTGTTTTAATAACTCTTGATGATTTTCTGGTGCTGAATCCAGGGCTTGACGCAATTCATTAATCTTTTTTTCTAATTCCACAACTTGCCGTTGGCCCTCAAGCGCGATTTCTAAAATTGTCCCCCGGCCTACGGCCATTTCTTCCTGGGGCAGATAGCCTATCCGATATCCTTTGGGTTTAATAATATCCCCACTTTGTTGGCTGATCTCTCCGGCAAAGATTTTCAATAGCGTCGTTTTGCCAGCGCCATTGGGACCGATCAGTGCCACGCGCTGGTTTGGCTGGATAATCCAGTTGATGCCAGTCAGCAACTCTCTTGCGCCGATAGAATAATTTAGATCCCTCACTTGAAGCATAATCTTTTTATCATGAATTAGTTTTTAATTTGAGATGCAGATTTCTAAAAAAGTTGAATTCCAGGCAAACCGAACCTGCATGCTGCAACTCAGCATCTTTCAAATTTTGCTTTAAATTTTTTATTATAAACTGTGACTGGATTCGCCATGAATATCTTTGAACAACAGCAGAAAAATTTTGTTTCCGAATGGTTATTATTTTTTTGTTCGACATTTTTGCCAATTAAATTATCAAAGCTAATGCAAAAAAAATGTCAGGGAAAAATCAATTGGAAGCAGTCCTGGAGTTGCGTATCTGTTTGGTAGGAGTGGATTGCAGTCACTTTGAATTGCAGTGCTATCGCAAAATCAAATCAAGGACAGAGAAAAAGCATTCGCTGATCAGGATGATCATTTTGTACAATTAAAAATGCTCCCACAGAAATGAATGAGGATTAAATCATGTTATGGGAACATCCTCCGAAATCCCACGCACATGTTATTTCTGCGGGAGAGAAAAATTTAAATCTGTCACAGAATTTTGGAGCTATGAATCTCAAGCAATATTTTAACAGTCTGATCCGGCAACACTTTTTTAGCCACGACCCGATATCCCTGAACTTCGGCATTTATTGCATCAAGATCAGGGGTATTCGGATCGATAGACCATCGTTTAATGTAAGCAGCCCAGCGCAAGGCATCTGCGGTTGCGGCTCGCTCCGCCATTTTCAGGGCGAGGGATTCAGACTCAGCTTCCGGCGATGGCTTGCCAAAGCCGGCAGAGAGAATGGTCTCCCAGGTAGTATCATAACTAACAGCCACCAACTCCTTACGATAATCAATATCCGTTGGATTTTCTTTTACGGCTTCCACCAATTCGCTGACCACGACTAACATCGAATCATAGTTGATCGGCTTGGGTTTTATAGTTAGGACATCGCTGGTATCGTTAGTTGATTCCTTCGGAGTGATTTCTCCGGTCCGATATTCCTTTTTTTTGCCGCAGCCCAGGATCAGGCTGATACCAATGAAAATTACTATTAAGAATTTGATTGTTGTTTTCATATCATCCACCTCAATAGATTAGGAGAGCTATTCAAATCAAAGCATAGCATGGTGCAACACAGAAACGCGATCTGGCGGGACAGAAAACAGCATCGTTTCTATCATTCCACCATTCCATCATTTTTCTGATTACGTCCCCATTTCCCATGAGGACAAATATTCTTTCTGTTCCTCTGTCAGCTCGTCGATCTGAATATTCATAGATTGCAATTTCAGCCGGGAAACCCAATCTTCGATTTCGAATGGGACATTGTAAACTTTAGCAGTCAGTTTTCCGGCATTTTTCACAACCCATTCAGTCGCTAGTGCCTGTGTCGCGAAGCTCATGTCCATCACTGAAGCCGGATGTCCTTCTGCTGCAGCCAGGTTAATCAGTCTCCCGTCGGCTAACAGGTTGATCCTTCGGCCATCTTTCAATACATATTGATCGACAAAATTTCGGACGCGATCCCGACACTCAGCCGCTATTTCCTTTAACGCTGGAATATCGATTTCCACGTTAAAATGTCCAGAATTGGCAACGATAGCACCATCTTTCATCAGCTTAAAATGTTCAGCTCGTAGCACATGAATGTCTCCCGTCAGGGTACAGAATAAGTCACCAATGGGAGCGGCCTCTTCCATTTTCATCACTCGATAACCATCCATCGCGGCTTCCAAAGCACGAATCGGGTTTACTTCGGTAATGATCACATTGGCGCCCATGCCCTTACAGCGCATGGCAAAGCCACGACCACACCAGCCATAGCCAGCGACCACCACATTTTTTCCAGCCAATAAAATATCTGTAGCCCGAATAATTCCATCGACTGTGGATTGGCCGGTGCCATAGCGATTATCGAACAAATTTTTGGTCATAGCATCATTCACTGCAATGACTGGAAACTTTAACGCCTGGTCTCGTTCCATGGCGCGGAGGCGAATCACGCCAGTCGTCGTTTCTTCCATGCTTCCCAGCACACTGCTCCACAAATCTGGATAATCAGAATGGATACTGGAAACCAGATCAGCGCCATCATCCATCGTCACTTGTGGAGCGTGTTCGATGGCGGCTTTGATATGTTTATAATAGGTTTCGGTATCTTCGCCTTTGATCGCATAGACCGGAATTCCAAAATCCTTCACCAATGAGGCAGCCACATCATCCTGGGTGGAAAGCGGATTGGAAGCGCATAAAACCGTATCCGCTCCCCCAGCTTGCAAGGTCCGCGCCAAATTAGCGGTTTCAGCCGTGATGTGAAGACATGCTGACATCCGCTTTCCTTTTAAAGGTTTCTCTTTTTCAAATCGTTTACGAACCAGTCTCAAAACTGGCATATCGTTATCAGCCCACTCAATCCGACGTTTTCCTTCCTGAGCCAAATCAATGTTTTTAACATCGTAATTCACACCCAACCTCCTATCCTGATAAAACGTTCAATATATGCAATTGACTATTTAATATTTTTCATGTCGATAATTTATTTCTTAAATTATGATTTGATTTATCCAGCCAGGGCATCAACCATATTGGTATTTTCCCATGTAAATGTCGGCTCGGTTCTGCCAAAATGCCCGTAAGCTGCGGTTTTGCGATAAATGGGTCTGCGAAGCTGCAATCTTTCAATAATACCTTTTGGCGTCAGGTCAAAATGTTTTTGCACTAATTTCATGATTTCGTCATCAGCGATTACGCCGGTACCATGAGTATCGACCAATATTGAAACTGGCTCGGCAATCCCAATAGCATAGGCTAATTGAATGGTACATTTGCTGGCTAACTTCGCCGCAACAATATTTTTAGCAACATGTCGGGCAGCGTAACAAGCAGATCGATCAACCTTCGTTGGATCTTTGCCGGAGAAGGCTCCGCCGCCATGGGGCGCATATCCCCCATAGGTATCGACAATAATTTTGCGACCGGTAAGTCCCGCATCACCTTGAGGTCCGCCGACAACAAATCGTCCGGTCGGATTGATATGATAAACGATTTCGTGATCGTTGACCATATTCGATGGCAGAATTGGCTTAATGACATGCTGAATAATATCGTGACGAAGATCCACCATTTTAACTTCGGGGCTATGTTGCGCTGCGATAACGACGGTATCTACCCATTTGGGCTTGCCATCGATATATTCAATCGTTACCTGGGACTTGCCATCGGGGCGAAGATAAGGAATGATATTTTTCTTTCGAACCTCCGCCAATCTTTTAGTTAATTTATGAGCTAATAAAATCGGCATTGGCATCAACTCTTCGGTTTCATCAATAGCAAAACCAAACATCATGCCCTGGTCGCCAGCGCCTTCTCGATCGACTCCCATAGCAATGTCGGGTGATTGTTGATCAATCGTCGTCAGAATGCCACAAGTCTCCGAATCGAAACCAAAGCTGGCATCAATATAGCCAACCTCTTTTACCAATTCACGCACTATTTTGGGAATATCAGCATAGCACTTGGTTGTAATTTCACCGCCAACAATGGCTAAACCAGTCGTTACCAGAGTTTCACAGGCGACTCGCCCAAAAGGATCTTCTTGAAATATTGCATCTAATACGGAATCTGAAATCTGGTCCGCCAATTTATCTGGATGTCCTTCCGTTACCGATTCAGATGTAAAAAAATAAGATTTCATGTTTCTGCTCCTTGTTTTGAATTTCTATATTTATCGTGCTATCATTTTTTTGAGTTGAGGTTTTTAAACTTATACGTATTTAAAGTGAACCAAAAAATGATTTATTATTAGAAATCTTTAGGTCACCTCAGACTTAATTATTTTATTTAGCCAACTGAGTAACATTTAGTTTAATTTAAATTACTGGCAGCAGAGCACGAGGGTATATCTTTGTTGCTCATCGATTGATCATCAATGGGATCACTATAAAAATCAAGAATTACACAGCGGCACACTCTGGCGATAAGTTACGCTGCTACAATTTTAAAGGCTTCTAATCTTGTGACAGGAGAGTAGGTCGAAAATAGCGGGAGATGAATGTTTTAGTTTTAGTTTTAGTCATCCGCCAGCCACCCAGTTTTATATCAATTCAAGCTTTCAATTATCCTGTCCTCACCTTGGTGATTGGAAAAACTGAGCTATTAAAATGCAAAGACTTCCCTTTAAAGAAAACGATTAATCAAAGAACCTAATTTTTTTGTGAGCCGCTCAACCGATCTTTTAAAATTTGAATCTTTTCAATTAAGGTTGGATCGATACCGTTTATGGCAGCCAGATAAAAGCTGACCCAATCCCCCAGGCAAATCAGTGAGAATAAACGGGCTAATCTGGAATTCCCTTCTGTATCAAGCTCAATAATTGGCGAGGTTACTTTTTCAAGTATCTCCTGCGTGATCTTCATTCGGGTTCGATTTCTATCGTAGTCATCACGATCTTTCAAGTAAATAATTTGGAAATTTGCCAACATCCCGGGCAATCGCTCCCAGCCTACAATCTCATTATGATTGAGTTCAGGAAAGAAGTTACAGAATGCCAGCACTTTCGCATTTTCTGAAAACTGTCCCTTCCATCGCATCCCAACCGGGTACAACAAATCAGCCGTGCTATATAAAATTGGAATTTTATTTTTAAGCTGATCAGCCAAATTTAATGCCTTATTATCTTTTGTTTCAGGGGCATAAAGGTCTGCTTTTTGGGTTAGCAGTTTTTCGGTCTCATCAAAAGCCTCGCTTTCAATTGTTGCTAATCCAGCACGCGTTAAGAAAATGAGCAAAGGGACAGTCAAATATCCCAGAGCGGTTCGCGGCGGCATGCCGCCGGGGATTTCGATTATTGGGATACCATTCTGGCTCGCCTGCTGCGCCAATTTTCCACCGGAAGAAATGGTGACAATTTGCGCATCTTTCTTCCGGGCATCTGCATAGCAGCTAAGGGATTCTTCCGTGTTTCCGGAGTAACTTGAAATGATCACCAGCGATGATCCATTTACAAATTGGGGCAAAAAATAATTTCGATTCACCAAAGCTGGAACTTTTAATTGCGAGCCAAGGCACGAAATAATCAAATCGCCGCCGATGGCAGAGCCGCCCATTCCAGCAAATACAATATTTTTTACTTCATCGCGATTGACTTTAAAATTATGCCGTTCCCCAATCTCACGCGCTTGCTGAAATTGTCCTGGAAAGGCGGTCAATAATTGGAGCATATTTGAGCGATCAGTTTTTGGGAGATTAATATGAGCAATCATAGAGCCTTGCGTAATTTTGTTTAGAAAATTAATTGATTTTTAGTTTGTACCGGGTTGCAATCACATTTTGGACATAAGTCTCAATCTGTTCGGAGGTCTTCATCTGCAACGCTTTTTCAGCAATTCGTTCAGCGTCTTCAAAAGTGGCGGTACGAATAATTCGCTTCACTTCCGGCAGCATCGCCGGATTCACACTCAGCTCATCCAGATCAAGGCCAAGCAAAATCAAGGTTGCCAGTGGATCAGCCGCCATTTCACCGCACATTCCCACCCAGACACCCTTTTCGTGCCCGGCATGGACTACACTTTGAATCATTCTTAAAACTGCTGGTGGCAGCCTTTTGTAGAGATTCGCAACTCTGACATTACCCCGATCTACTGCCAGCGTATATTGGATCAAATCATTGGTTCCAATGCTTAAAAAATCAACTTCCTCTGCAATAGCATCCGCCATTATGGCAGCCGAAGGAATTTCAATCATCACGCCGATTTCGATATTTTCATCATAAGGAACCTTTTGGGACTGCAATTCTTCCCTGACCTGTCCGAGAATTTCTTTAGCCTGATAAATTTCTTCCATGCTTGAGATCATCGGAAACATAATTTTTACATTTCCCATAACACTCGCCCGCATAATAGCACGCAACTGTGTTTTGAAAATATCCTTTTTCTCAAGACACCATCGAATAGCACGCCAACCCAAAAAAGGATTGTCCTCGTCCGGAATTTCAAGATTGGGGGACTTTTTATCGCCGCCAATATCTAATGTTCTTATAATGACGGGATAGGGGCTGATTTTTTCGGCGACTTTATAATATTCGTCAAATTGTTCCTGTTCGGTCGGCAATTCCGCTTTCATTAAATAAAGATTTTCAGTTCGAAACAGGCCAATACCTCGCGCGCCATAAGTGATAATGGAGTTGATTTCACCCGGGAATTCCAGGTTTGCCGATAATTCGACGTCTTTTCCATCGGGCGTGCGACAGGGCAAATCACGAATATTGGAAAGCTCTTTGGTAATTTCGTGATACTGTTCCCTCAATTTTACATATTTATTTAATTCTGAAGAGCTGGGGTGAACAATCACCGCGCCCTCGTTTCCATCAATAATTACGGTATCATTCGTTTGCACCAATTCGCTGATTTCATTCAGACCAACTACCGAAGGGATTTCCAGTGATCGCGCCATAATCGCAGCATGTGATGTTTTACCACCTTTATCAGTCGCAAATGCCAACACCTTCTGACGATCTAAAATTACCGTATCAGAAGGCGTCAGATCCCGCGCTACAATAATAGCGGGATTGGTTAGCCCATTCAAATAACGTGGTTCTTTACCCTGAATATTTCTAATCAAACGGCGCTTTACATCTCGAATATCAGCCAATCGCCCCAAAAAATATTCATTATTTACTTGCTCCAGCGAATTCTGAAATTTCTGCATGACTTGATAATAGGCAAAGTCTGCGTTTTTGCATTCATGTTGAATTTTGGATATAGTTTCGTCGATGATAACATTGTCATTCAGCAGGAGTTGATGGGCATCGAATATTTTTGCACCCTCTTTTCCCATTGTCTTCTTCGCATGGCTTTGAATATCAACTAACTCTTTGCGCGTTAATTCGATGGCTTTTGCAAATTTTTTTATCTCATCGCTGACTTCTTCGGGTGGGATATGTCGCTCTTCCACTTTTACCACATCGCCGGTCAGGGTAAATGCCTTTCCGATCACAATTCCGGGTGATGCCGCAATTCCCCTTAATTTTACCATTTGTTTTAATTTCATTATATCTCGAAGCGCATTCGAATTATTCTTCATAGAATTTGTTGTTAACCAAATCGACCAATGCTTCCATGGCTTTTTTTTCATCGCGACCATCGACTTTAATGGTCAGGATACTGCCCATCTCAGCCGCCAACGTCATTACGCCCATGATGCTCTTGCCATTTACTTCACGATCGTTTTTTGAGAGATAAACATCCGACTTAAATCTGGAAGCAATCTTTACAAATTGCGCCGAAGGTCGGGCATGAAGTCCCAATGAATTTTGAATTTTTACCTTTTGCTCTATCACACTAAAAAATCAATCCTATTATAATCGAACTGCAGACAATGATGATGATCAATAAATCGATGGTAATATTTTGACGCCGTACCAGTAAATAGGAAGTGATCATCGAAACCAAAAACACAACAAGTCCTTTCCAGGAAGCTGGCTCCTTCAGAATTTTGTCCATCAGCACAACCAGTTCGATGCCTAAACAGGAAGCAAAAATATATTTAAGCTGTTTTAAATATTTTTGTGTTCCCCTTAACGACAACACCCGAACGACATCGAATCCCTTTGAATAGCCCGTAGCCAAGCTTTTAATTCTAATCCAGAAATGAGCGGCATTATAAAACAGCAAATAAGCTATCGAGCCCCAAATGCCGCAGAACCATAACAAAATGATCGCGAACACTCCCAAAGCCGGCCGAATAAGTTGCCAGAATAGGATGTCACCGATTGCCCCTAAGGGTCCAATTATGCGATTTTTAAAAACTGATATGGGGCGTTTGTCTTCCCATTTCTTTAGAATCGCCTGCTCTTCGATATTCGTAATCGCTCCTAAAGCAAAAGTTGCCAAATAAGGATGCGAATTGAAAAAATCAAGATGCCGCTGCAGAAATTCGACAAGCTCCTCTTTGCTATCAAATAATCTACGAGCGACCGGGATCAAACAAAAACAAAATCCCAATCCCAGCAGACGTTCAGAATTCCAGGTTCCCTGGATATAAAAAGAGCGCAGTAAGACCTTAATTAGATCTCGTTTTCTTATTTGACCCATAGCATGAAATTGAAAGGATTTAAATGCTGATCCGCTTACAAATTTCACAGTATTAAAGTGAGTACCAGAATCAATGTGCCAGCCATAAAAGGAACCACGAAATACCAATGGGTTTCCTTATTAATAAACAGCGTGGCAATCGTGCCAACTCCCAAACCAAGCAAACCATACCGTGCGAGACCAAAAGCAAAATTAAACTCTTGGTGGATGAATGCTGTTAGGGGCTTAAGGACAACGATCCCCAATGTAAATCCTGCCCCGACTAATATGATGCCCAATAAAAAAGAATAGAATAATCCAGACAGGTTCAACCAGGTTATTTTTTTTAAATTTCCATCTAAGGCTGCTCGATCGGCTAAATGGATCAATTTTAAATTGGCTTTGCGCACATACTCCACTAACAAAATTCCCACCCGGCTAACAATTAGACTATATATAATAGAAATGATCACAACTATATTTTCGGTGTTGATGCCATTAGATTTCAGATAAAGACTTAGCGCAGTCGCGACAACAGCGCCAAGATTTCCCTCAGAACCATGCACACCTCCCAGCGGAATATTGATTAACCAGGGAAGCTCCAACAAAACTCCCATCCAAATCCCAAGCTGAAGATCTCCAAAGATCAAGCCAATAATTGGGCAGGAAACTACTGGCTGAGAAATCATCACCTGCCAGCCGGTGGTTGTGTCAATTGAAATCAAGCCTCCAATAAAACTGATAATCAGAATTGTTGGGTAAAAATCCATGCTATGATTTCCTTTCCAGAACACTTTGTAGCAACTGATTCAAATCATCGCGGGATTCTGATGGCGCTAATTGATTGATGATTTGGTGAGCTTGCTCGATCAGCGAATTCACCTGCTGGCGAGCAAAGTCCAGAGTCCCGCTGGCTTCAAATAGATCGCGAATTTTAAAAATATCCTCATCCGCAATGACTGGTCGATGAATAAAATTCCAGAGCTTATTTTTTATGTCCTGATCAGCGCAATTCAACGCGTGAACAAAAAGGATCGTTCGTTTCTTTTGTTTAATATCACTACCAAAGGTCTTGCCAGACGTCATTTCCATATCTAAAACATCATCCTGGATTTGAAAAGCGTTTCCCAACAATCGAGCATATTCTTTCAAAATTCCTCGTTGTTGCTGATTACCTCCACCAAGAATAGCGCCAATTTCCGATGAGATCATCAATAATCGCGCCGTCTTTTTTTCGATCATCACCATATATTGATCAAAATCAATGTCAAATCGCTCCTCAAATTCCTTATCAAGCGCCTGACCTTCGCATACATCAATAATACCTTCGGTAAATATATCGACAATTTCCTTGATTGCTTTCGTGTTTGTCTTCAACAAGTAACGATAAGCCAACGCCACCAAGCCATCGCCAGTAAGGATGGCAACTGCATCGTCCCACTTTGTATGAACGGTTTTCCGATTTCTTCGCAGTTCATCTTTATCCATGATATCATCATGTACCAGGGTGAAATTATGCAGAATTTCGATAGCAGCAGCAGCGTCAAAACAAGCGTCCTCCTTCCCTCCGACCGCTTTGCAAGCGAAAATCACCAGCACCGGCCTGATTCGCTTGCCACCACTGCTCAAGACATATTTCACTGGCTCATAAAACGAAATTGGGGCATCTTTCGTTACTGCATGATTCAATCTATCATTAATAATCTTTCGATAGTTTTCCACTCTTGCTTCAAAGGATTTCAAAGCCATAGTTTCTTAAATCCTGTTGAATATGCTATAGGCAAGCTGCCATTTCGACCTGCAGATTAGTAATAAAAAAGCTTCAAAATCGCGATGCTTTTTTTAAAAAATATTCGCTAAAGATACTTAATTTTAATCTTAGAATCAAGAAAAACTTTTTTGAATTCTAAAAATAAAATCGAAACCATCATCGATCAAATCCATACCAATACCCTAAGGAATTGGTTCTGGATTGGCATAACAATAGCGACAGCCATGATAGCAGGGATGATACCAGCCAATATCCCAGCTTTCCGTGCAACCGCATTCGGTCCGTTGCCCTTTTGCCTTTCGTTTTGAACAAGGCGCTTTATCGGGATGAAGCGACATTAATAATTCACCGTCAATACACCGCGAGCGCGGCATCCCAGGGACACAGCAGCCATGCAGGGTAAAATTATATTTTGCAGCCGTAGCCATTAATGATTCAAATTGTTGCCGCCACAATTCGTGACTGATTTCCAGGGCAGTGATCCCCACCTGGTTTAATCGGGCTAACACTTTTCTATATTTTGACATCCAACTGATGGATACATCGGTAACACCTGATGCTTTCACCTGCGCGGCCATTTTATCGAACTCGGGCAAATTACAATAATAGGAACCATCTGGCAGCCGCAGATTGACGATTGGATCGAATCGAAACCGGACGCGTCGCGGATCACCAGCCAACTCGACCAATTTTGGCAGGTAACTCATTCCCTTATCCAGTGAAGGAACTCTCGGCTCTAAAACTGTCCCACCCATGCCAGTAATGGTGTAATGGAAAAAAAACTGATCATATTTTTTCACGGCATCCCGTAATGGCTTATATTCCAACAAATTTTCGGCATTCTTCGTCCAGATCACCAGGGTATGAACCGATTCTGGTGGACATTTCTGTTTTAAAATCTCAACAAATTGATCGGGCACATTACCGACCATATCGATTCTTCGGCTGGCGGAGATAACTTTTTTATAGGATTGAGACATGTGATATTCTATTTTGGATACTGGATTCTCGTAACTTGATGACAGGGGATTATTATCGAGTAATCAGTAGCCAGTATTCAGTAACCAGTATCAAGTAGCCAATATCCAGCATCCAGTTTAATTCCAAAACTCCCATCGTAATCCATAATGCAGGGTTCGCTCATTCATGGGATAGCCGTAGGTCAATTGATATTGCGTATTGAGTATATTTTCAAGCATAATAAATATTTTCAAATTGCTAAAATCCAAGATAGCATGTGCATTTAAAACAATAGTCGGATCGAAACTTTCTTGATATGGCTCATAAAAATAAGGGTGCGAAATCGTGCTTTTCCTGTCTCCAAAAAATCGCCCCTCCAGCCGAACCGTCGGCCGAAGGTCATCCCGGAAGAAGCTATCGGTGTATTGCAAATAGCCAATTGCTGTGATTTCAGGCTGAGCGTTTAAGTCTGCATTATCAATCAAGCTAAATAGCGTATTGAATTGAAATTTTTTCAAAAAAGTCCCTTTGAATTGGAAATCAGCACCTGAATATTGCAATTCGCTTTGATTTGAGAATGTCGCCCTGAGCGAGTCCAGTGCATTAGATTGAATCGCATGTTGAATATTTTTTTGATATAAAAGACACTTTAGAGAAAATTGGTCAGCAATCTCCCACTCAACTCCCAATTCGATTTTTTTGTGAAATTCCGGTTCTAGATCCGGATTACCGATGAACTTGGTTTTAGCGTTCATTTCAAAAAAAGTGGGATAGCGAATGGCCTGTCGGGCTGAAGCTATGATTCTGGCATTTTTCGATAACGAAAAGAAACTGCTCAATCCACCAGTCAAGTGAGAATCATGCTCACTGTGGAGTTTAAAATTGCCTAATATTCTCATGCCCAATCGATCTTGCCACGCCCAATCATCCTGAATAAAAATTGAGCCAAACGTCGTTTTATTTTTTCCAATCTGATCCGCATCGGTCCATTCGTGACTCAAATCAGTCCCGGAGCTGATTCGCTGTCCCATGAACCGATGCTGGATTTGAAAATTAAATCCGGCATATCGACTCTGATCTGTTAACTGAAGGCTGAAATTTTTATCTTTTAATTTATCGGATAAACCGCTATAAAAAAGGTTGGCTTTGAAATTTTGAAAATCTGAATTAAAAATCCTGCCTTTGATATTAAGCGTGTGATCGAGCCTTGATACCTTTTCAGATGCATCGGTAAGCTGATAGGAAGAATCTGCCGCAACGGGATTCGGTATATGGCGATTGATTTTATTGCTAATCCAGGAATAGTTGATAAGCCACGAAGGAGTGAGCTGATAATCCACTTTTCCTCGAAAATTTTGCTGCTCAAAACTAAAAGCGCCTGTTGTGCCATCAAACGATTTAATAATGCCACCTAAGATCAGCTTCATTTTTTGGCTGACCTTCTGCCCAAAAATAGCGTCGATATCACTAAATCCATACGGCGCTTTGTGATAACTAACCTGGGAATAGGGTTCTTCTGCCTCGTAACTCTGCGAGGATAGTGAAACCATTTCAGCGTTGGAAGTGATTAACTGCGACGCGACGCCCTGTTCCAACGTTATTGTTTTTGTAAATCCCACTGGAATCAGGTTCAGATCAATGCCGCCATAAATGGGATCATAAAACGGATGACCATCAAAAAATAAAACAGTCTGTTTGTCATTCGCCCCATCGTAACTCACAGTTAATTTTTGCCCAGAGCTTCCCAAATCACGTTGATGAATCCCAGGGAGGTAATTCAACAGATCGCCCAAATCTTCATGAAAATATTGATTCATAGCTGCTTTGGACATTTGCCACATTGAGCTTTGATGGAGCTGAAAAGTTGTATCTTCGTGTAATATGATTTGAGGAATTTTTTTCAAGATAGAATCGGGCTTGATCAATACCGTATCTGGCCGGGTTGTATCTTGAACCGCTGCCGCGCTAATGACTAAAGCGTGCGAAGCGATGGATTGCATAAGCATAAAATAAAGAAAATAACAAATTTTCTTCACTCTGATAATTTTCATCTTTTTAAGTCAGTTTAAATTCTTTGCTCGATAAATATTATGAACTCTTATTCATCGAATCATCAATCAATAGTATAGAAAGTTGGGCTGAATATAAGGAAAATAATCTAAAAATTCAATGTTTTAATTTTAGCAATGATGTTCATCAAAGAGCCAGTAGCACAAGAGATCGCTGTTTTCCTAGAGTCCACACGCCGAGGGATGGTTCGGAAGAAATGTTATTTTTAGAAATGAAACAGCCTTCCGAACCACATCCTATCTGATTTAAGATTGCCCACTTCCGGCAAAGGAATTGGATCCCAGGGCAAGCCATATTTCATTGCCAGCCCTTTTATAAAAAGCAGATGAATCACGGGAATTTTTCGATCTGCCATTTCAAACAGCACTCCTCGTTCCGCTGGATCGGGAAGTGGTAACTTTCGATTCAAGCCGGGTTTGACTTTCAAAGCCAGTTCGCTGGTTCCGATGTTGGCATAGCTTCCACCGATATTGATGAACGCCGAGATTCGAGTTCGGGATGAATTTCCTTGATAAATTTTCATTCGTAAAGCGACATTTTTTTGAAGGTCTGCTTCATAAATAAAAGGAAATCCACTGGCTTGAATCTGCTGAGTCAGACGTTCCCGAATAAACGCATCGAAATCACGTCCGATGTCCTGATCCCCGCCGAGCGAAATTGCGGCAGGTAGAATCTTACTTATCTTTTTTTCAAGTAATACCTGATAAATATTCAGTAAATTAAAATCCGGATTAGACGCTCCAAAAGAAGACGTGCCCAGCGAAACGATTATGACCGGGAAAATATCCATGGCCTGGGCTGCTGCCAGTGAAGCGATCATCAACGCCGGAAAGGAGGCGGAACAGCCAATGGCAATCGTATCGCCGGCAGTGATTCCAGTTTCATCAAGCAATTGGACGATGAAAGCGGCAAAATGGGGATTGGTAGTGGTTCGTTTAGCTTCGAGATTGCCCAGCGTGGTGGCAATGGGTGAAATTTCGGGACCGATTAAGCCGGTTCGGTTGGGATCGATAGCTAAATCTATAGGGATACCGACACTATCATAAAAGGTGCTGATTGTGGAAATGGCGTTTTTCATAATCTGAGAAGCTTCAAACTTCGCATCTGAATCCGGCTGTGATTGTTCCGATGTGAAAATTTTAAGCGATAGAAAACCAATCATGCTGATAAAACCTGCAATGACAATCAGCCGTTTTATTTTTTTTTCGTGGGGAGATTCCGGGGAATAAAGTCTTTTTTCTCGAAAGAATTTCATCATTTAAAAATCAATTTAAGAGATTTAATTTTCTATTTAATACGAAAGCGAAGGTATGTTGGAATAGTGCATAATTGTTTATTATTCCAATATTCCAGCATTCCAAACTTCCAGCCCTCCTGCCTTCCATGATAGTATTAATTAAAGTAGATACGTTCTTTTTTTACGTGGTTTGGATCGTGAAAGAAAAAACCAACTCCTTTTTCGATCACCTCGGCGTAGCGTGGGACATTGCTCACCAGAATTTCATGCTCTGGCGCCATCATAGAAAATTGATTCATAATTTCCAGGATGACGGAACAGTGCTGCCCGACTCGCTTTTCGATCGGCCAACCCGATTCATCATACGGAACGAATAGCTTCTTTTGTTTTGCCAGGCTTAATAAAAATGGGTCTTTGCCATTGAGCAGAAAATCAACTGTTTTGGGTCCAGTCGGTTGATCAAGGAAGGGAATCGGCGCTTCCAATAAAAACGGCATAACATCCGAATGATCTGCAATTTCCCGATGGGATAAGCCACGAAAGCCCTGGGGCGAAGGCTCGACATGATTTTCAAAGCCTTCCATCGCCGTAACCGTCATCGAGGTCATGGTGGCGATGTCCATGGATTTTTCAGGGGCGACGATGCAATTGGTCACTGGGAACATAGTTTCGGCGCCGTGAATGTCTATTGCCACATCGACCTGCTCCTGCTTCATCAGTTGCATGGCAGCATACGTTACCCGCTCCATCAATGGCCCATCGGGTCTTCCAGGCCAGGTGCGATTGATATTGCGGACATCGAGATAGGACAGCAATTGCCGATCGGGATAATGGACATAGACGTCAGGATCGGGCCAGGCATCCAGCGGCGCGGCATTGCGATCGCCGTAGCGGAATTTTTTGCTGCCCCATTCGGTGGCAATTTCAAAATACAAGGGATAGCCATCGCCAAAATGAGTAACCCGACTGCCACTGTTATTGATTTGAGGAATGATAATCAGCGTGCCTTTCTCTACCGTCGCATTTTCGATGAAGATGAGCGCAGCTAATAATCCCTCGGGCTCGTTGGAATGGGTATTTCCCAGCATCAGCACCTTGCCACCTGGCTGCTTGCCCTCAAGAAAAAACACATACGTATCCGCCATCGTCCCTTTTAAATTTTCGTTGTAATCGCTCAGCTTAACCACCTTTGTAACGCCAGAGCCCGCCACAATCGGAAGCTGGAAATGGCGATGCTGATAGAATTGCACGGCTGAGATGATGGTGATGGTTAAGATGATGATAATGAAAATTGATTTTATCGTCCAGTTGCCAGACATTTTGATCTCCATAATTTCAGTTATCAAGTTTAAATTTGAAAAAATTTGGAGTGCTTTGTCTGTGACAAAGCAAAATTGACGCAGTCAATTTATTCCCCATGACCTTTATCGAATCCGAAATATCCTCAAAACCAATGGAACTAAAACAATGAGATAAAGCAGCATTTTTTCTTTGTCCTGCTTTTCTCGAATAAAATTCCAGATGAGGATAGCGGCGACGTATATACTGATTATGTAATAAATTATCATGACAATTGACATTGAATAGCTCCTTAAAAGTTATAAATTGCAAGTGAACTAAAGTGACTAAAAAAATTGAAATTTTTGATATTTGTTAGAATTTTAAACTTTAGTTCACTTTAGTCACTTTACCAATTTTAGATCACTTTGTCAACTTTAGCTCACTTATAATTTTTTCCCAATCGAAGTGAAGATAGCAAGCAACTCACCACATTCTTTATATTCATCTTTTATCTGTTCTTCCGAAAGCCATTTTATCTCTTTAATGACTTCCAACCAATATTGGGTTTCGCTAGATTCGCTCTCACAGATTTTGATTCTACTCCTGAAATCTGCTCTGCTCCTTGCTCGATTTGCTTCACGATAATTTGCTCCCATTGAAGTTCCCGATTTAGTAATCTGTGTTTTCACAATCCTGGCTTCAGGCGTGTTTGGCAGCTTTGTTGAAAGAAAAATTATTTTCACAGCAAACTTAAGCGTTCTTTTTTCAAGCAGCTTTGCAAATTCCTTATTCTCCATACCTCTCCTTTTCTTTGAAGAATATAGGCAATTTTATTTTGCACTTTTTAATTTAATTCGCTTTAATCACTTTCAACTGGATCCACTTCTTTAGTTCACTCTAGTTCACTTCTAACTTTAGGCACTTTTTTACATGCTCCACTGTACCAGAAAACTCAACTTTGCACTAAAAATAATCATCAAAATCGCTACAACGGTAATGACAATCCACGGCAGCCAGGTGGCTCGCAAGAAAGACCAATAGGAGTCTTTGTATTCGGACACCATGACGCTCAATCTCCCGATAAAAGCAGTAGGAGGCAGTCCATCTCCCAGGGGCCAGAGCAGGCTCAACCCAGCGATCACGACCGTGGCATGAAGCCCGAGGGAATCCAGAAACCAGACTAATGGAATGCCGATAATCGCTGCTGCGCCATAAGATAGGACGCCCTCTGAAAAGGGAATAATAATGATCAGCAAAAAGTATAATAAGACCAGCGGCGTAGCGAGGACCGCATAAGAAATAAGCCCTCGGATGCCTGTCACCGTCATGACCTGCTGCAACGAGCCGACGATCGCCATGGATGCGAGCAGCGGGAGCAGCAGCGCTACCGTATCCCTGGCTAATACCAGGATGTTGATGCGTTTCGGCTTGACGAGAAAGGCAACGATCGCCGCAATGCTAAATTCCAGGGGTAATCCTAAAATGGGCAAAGCAAAGGGCCAGATCCGAGAGGCGATAACGAGTCCAAAAAATACCAGAAATGGCAGCAGCACTCGCCACCAATTCATGCCCGCTGGAACCTCTGGCATATTTTTGAGAACTTCGGCAAGCTGCATTTTGCTTTCTCTTTTCCAGCCAAGCGTGAGCACGGTAAATGTTCCAATAATCAGCACGGGAATGCCTAAGGGAAGCTCGAATCCGACATACGGAATGGCTGTTCCAGCGCAGAGGATCATTGCCCAGATATTAATCGGCGGCGCGGCGGCGCTTAATCCCGCAATGATGAAAAGAATAGCAGCAACTCGCTTCATCGAAATTCCTAAATAGCGAAACGCCAGTGCGCATGGCGCCCCTACTGTCAGCACCGATACGCTTCCCGCTCCAGTCAGTGCGCCAGGGATAAGAATCACAATCATCAATAGCAACAAGGCGATGATCCGCTTATTGTAAAAAGTTTTGACAATGCCCCTGACCACATAGTTCACTCCTCCAGATTCAGCAACAATCTTGATGAAAACCGTTGCAGTGACAAATAACAAAATCACATCCAGGTAGGTAAGCGTCCCTTCCACCAGATGCCTGGGAAGTTGATCGATTGGCGGAGTCCCCACTACTGCTCCAGCAATTCCACCAGCCACCGCCGAAGCCAGCATACAAATTTCAACAGAAAATTTTCGCCAGCTTGCCAGGGCATAAGCAGCGATCATAATCAAGAGAATGATTCCTATTTGTAGGTACATGTTTAGCTCGATTCAAATTTTTCAAAATTCTTTTGAAATGGAATATTGGAATGATAAAGTACTGGATTATTGGAGTTCATTCATTCTCTCGTTGCTGGAAAACTCCATCATTCCTTCCGTTTTCAACTGATTTTATAAAAAATAAAAGCGTTAAACCATCGTTTATTTTCCTTCTACAGAGAAGACCTGTTTCATCAATTGCATAATATTTAGAGCATAATTGACTTCAGTAAATGGAATTCCCTTCTCCTGGGCTATTTTGGAAAATCTACCATCTTTATTACTGTCTTTCACTGCAATAAGATAATCAGCAAACGGCGCTATGGCATCGATCATTTTTTCATTATCGCTGCCAGCCGCTCCTCGTTTGGATTCTCCGCCAGCATGAATCGCAATAATAAAAATCTTATTTTTCTTGCTGTACTCAATCAATTCTTTGAGCCGCTTGATTTCGCTATCGACGGTCAAGCCTGAAGCACCCATGCCTTTCAAGCTGGCGCCGATGGCAAAAATGATCGTCTTATACGGAGTACCCTTTTTAAATTTTTCCAGATCGGTTTTGATCTCAACATGAAAGCCTTCTTTGGACTGCTTCTCGCCAAGCCCCACTCCAGCTTTGAGCATATCGACCGTTGGGACATCGCAGTAATCGTATTTGATTTTAGCCTGATTCATGATTACATTCAAGGTATTGATATCAGCACTCTGACCCGCCGATGTCGTCAGCACTGGCAGTTGCGCCTTGGGAACATTTTCTTCTCCACTCCAGCAAGGCAGTGATAAAAATATGAATCCTACCAAAATTATTAATCCGAAAATTCTACTAATTTTTTCCATTATAAAACTCCTTGAAAATTGATTCAACAATGTCAATAACTTTAAATCAACCTTTCCGAAAGCCTCAAGCTTTCGGAAAGGTATAAATCCTAATTACCCAATTACCTACTAATGCTTCTCCTCAGGCGCTGGCTTCAAGCCATTGTACTTCACCAATTCCCGCAACCACCAATCAGGAAACACCATCGGATTTCTTTTTCGCTCCTGCGCATCATATATCCAGATTTTATTATATTTGACCAGCAATTGATCGCCCAATTCCCACCAGGCATTGATCACCAAATTGGCGTTGTTGTTGCAATATTCAGTCAGATATTGTCTGGCTTTTTCAGGAGATTGGTTATAAAGCTCTAATGCTTTTTGATCGATTTCTGGCGTCCGCTCCACGACAGGTTTTTCCCATTTTTCTTGAGCTTTGCGGACATCTTGAATAGCATAAGAATAGGCCACCTGGGTATGGAAATCGACATAATCGAACGCCCAGCGAGCCGATTTGCGATCGAATTCCCAGTGATCGCCGATTTCAAAAGATTTGGGAATTTCAGTTACGCCCTGGTAAAATGGCATCATGCAGTGGGTATCCTGCGCGCCCCAGCCGACCCAGCACAGACCGCCAATCGGATTTGGCAGCCAATCGCGGCATTGAGTAATCACCACATACTCAGCCCGATTGACGCCGATGCAGCGTGGCGTATTATATTTTTTCCCATCCACTGTGAAGCCATACGGCAGGTAATTCGGATTCTGGAACGGTCCACCCTGAATGCCTTTCGCAGTCCAGAATTGCGTGCCATCAAATTTATCTTTCAGCATGACCATCACGTCATAAACCGAGTATTTTTTCTCAGGTTTAATGGAAAACGGGAAATCCATGTTGTTCAAATCAGGGCTGAATTTTTTCGATGGGGCAACCAGATCAAAAAACCGCCACATTCTGCCTCTCGAGCCATTCGTGCTAGTGGCGCTAAATTCGCTGGGTGAATACGCTTTCTTCCAGTTAAAGGGCTTGTCGCTCTTGGAATCATAAAAGCCCTGCTCTTCCGCGAAAGAGATCACATTTTCAGAAGCCATGAAATAATCTTTATTGTTCAGGTCGATCTCGCCGATACGGGATTCGTTGGGACAAATGCTGACATGATCGTCAGGCACTCGCTGGGCACACCAGACCGCACCTGGTATGTCGCTATCAGGTACCCACAGCGGACCAACAGGAAAAACCTCAAAAATCCAGGCTTCATTGGGATCGGTCACCGATAGCATCTCCCCCTCATCGGTATGGCCATAGCCGTATTTCACCGCCATATCGCCCATGATCTGAATCGCTTCTCTGGCAGTTTTGGCTCGCTCCATGGCGAGCATCGTCAGCGCCGTAATATCCATTTTGGGGGCAGGCGTATTGTTATTCATTTCCTTGCGATTGCCGATGGTCGATTCGCCGATGGCAACCTGGTTATCGTTCATATAGCCAAATGCTCCCTGCAAATAACCATACGTATGGCGCACCTGCGGAATTTCCAGCCCATTGAAATTAGCGTCGATCGCATCCCAGCGCAAGCCTTTAGCTGGCGGCAGCGTACTGAATTGATCGAACCAATAAATTTTCCGTATGGCGCCTTCTTCATGATCTTTTGGAGCGACATAACGCCAGGTCCAGTCACAGAGACCGCAATCGCAGGTATGCGTTGAAATCACCGAGCCATCGGTTGATGCATTCTTGCCGACAAGAACGACAGTGCAGGCATCTCTACGAAATTCACTTAGATCAGAATCGCACTTGTTACACGATTGCGTGTGGGCGATCTGAATTTCGAATAAACAAAAGAGGCTGATGATAACAAGCACAATTAATAAAGACAATTTTGTCTTCATGGTTCCTCCAGTTTAATTTTTATAAAATTCTACTCTGTTGCAATTTTTTTAATATAAAACTTTTAGGATTTCAAAACAATTGAATTATTTTTTTCTGTAATTTTCTTATTTCCTGAGATGACACACTGCAGACGCAAAATATGAAACGACATCTTAAAAATGAAATGATAACTTAATATATTTTATGCTTTGCCTTCAAGCTCTTCGTTACGCAATCATTTAATTACCTATTTACCCAAATGCCTATTTTCCACATCATCCAATTGCTTTCTGAAAAATCGTATAAGTTTTTGAAAGCGGACTCTGCATCATCTCTACCAGTTTGATAACCGGCATATTATCCTCCAGCACCCAACCGAGATCACCGTATTCATATCCCTTTTGTTGGGCGTAAACTTTTTGCTGCCACAGCATCACCATTGCCAATCCCAATCGCTGGAACTTTCTTTTGACGCCCAAGTAACCGAGCCGAAATCCTTTTGCCCCGCCTTTGGTAATCAGCATTTTAGCGGCACGCAATAACTCACATCTTTTGCACCAGGAAAGCGGTTTCATTTTTTCATTGACGTTCGGCACGCCGCCGAAAAAGCCGGCTGGCTCACCCTGAACATAAACGAAAACAAACAAGCTCTTATCCATAATAAGCTGCATGTCATCGACAATGGTATAAAATTCTTCCTCTGTAAAAGGGACGAACCCGAAATTGTCATTCCAGGCGTCGTTGTAGATTTCCAGCATCTCTTTTTTGCGAACGGCCAGTGGACGCTCGCCCCAGGTTTCAATGGTCACGCTGTATTTTTCAATGGCATCTTTCGCCAGCTTTTCGAGGAAATCGTATCGCGGATCACTGACCGGCGCATCCCAGGAAAGGACTCGTTTGACCGGCTCAAAACCAGCATTCTTCAACATGCCCGCATAATAGCGTTTATTGTACATGTAATAAATCACCGGGCGAGAATCGAAGCCCTCGGTCATTACACCTGGCGTGGCTTCGTTCACTGGCAGATTCTGCGGTCCACGAATGGTATCCATGCCTTTGGATTTCAGCCAATCCGCCGCCGCTTTCAAAAGCTGATCAGCAACCACTTGATCCTCAATGGCTTCAAACTGACCGAAAAATCCGACTTTGTCGTTCCAATGTTTGTTGTGATTATGATTGACGAAAGCATTGCAGCGCCCGACTATTTCATCGCCTTTCATCGCCAAAAAGAATATCATCTCCGCATGTTTGAAGAACAGATTATTTGGCTCAAAAAAGCCATGAATGCCGATCAGCTTGAAGCCGAGATATTCATAATCCAGCAGCGGGATAAATTGTGGATCATTTTGATAATGTTTCCAGTGGAAATTGATAAATTTTTTAAGCAGCTTTTTATCGTCATTGGTTTGATTGGAAAAAGAAATAATTTTTAGTTCATCAGAATTTTGAACTGACATTTTCTTCCCTCCGAATTGAGTTGGTTATGAACTACAAAATTGTTCAAAAAATCCCAACTGATTAAAAAACTGATGATATGTCTACTGGACTCTTACTATCAGTTTGGCTGGATGTACAAGATATGACCAGCTTAATAAGTTCAGCCAGTATTTTCATGAAATATTTAAAAGAATCACTCGCGCAAAACATAGAAACTCCCGAATTGCCATTTCGGGTACCGAATTAAGGTTACTTTCAAGCACTTCTGCGTCAGACTTGAAATGAAAATGTTGAGGAAAAGAAGAAACATAGCGCCATTTATGATGAGGTGCATTGTCATGGCGATAGATGGTGCCATCTACATGGCGTCGTTCCCAATGATGAGCAAAACGTTCAGGGAATTTAAAGGACCACCAAAAATCGATAAAGGAATTATCGATTAGTATAACTCTGAGTTTGTCATCGATAATCGAAGTAAAGACGATTATATCTGAGAATTCGACTTCGGCAATGGTCCTCAAAATATTAAGATCGACCATTACCATTAAGCTCCTTGATCCATTGAGAGATTTCCTCAATCCGATGAGTCAGATAATCCGCTCGCTGAAAACTTTCTAGCAGATCGCTTTCTTTATCAGGATTGTTTATGAGCAATTGGTCGAATTCATCAAGCGTTTGAACGTCATGATGCCTGAATAGCTTTCGTCGCTCGACTTCAAGCAGATGGAGTTGATTGAGCAAAAACGCTTTGATGCCTTCTTGAACCAACTCCTCCTGGCTGAGCGAAAATTTTGACGCCAGATTTTTGACTAACGTAGAAGTCATTGGATTCCCTAATTATTTGAATTAAAATATTTTTCTAAATTTAAAAATTCCTTTTGTAAAAATCAATCAAATATTCAATCGCGGGCAAAAGCCTTTTGTCACTCCTCAATTCAAAGCCTGACAGCTTAATTCCAACATCACTAAAAATCTAATCAACCAAATTATCAACAGACCAAATCATTCAGTGAATGACATTCCTCAAGCGTTCAATAGAACTTTTATTTGCCTGAAAAATAGAAAAAAAATCAATTCAAATCAAGCTAAAAATTATTACAGAAAATTTCTTTAAATCTTTGTCCCCCCCATGATGACTGCCCCCTTGGGAATCACGGTAATTCCATCTTTAATCCAGTAATGGTCGCCTGGTTCTTCTTCCACATCAGGGTGGGGGCGAATGATAACATTGTCGCCAATGCGAGCATTTTTATCAATGATCGCGCGCTCAATCTGACAATTTCTGCCAATGCCCAGTTGGGGACGATGGTTTTTGGGCGCTTCCCAGTTGGTCAGAATATCTTCGCCTTCAAAAAAATCCGCGCCCATCATCACAACCTCTTTCAGCATCGTGCCTTCGCGAACATTGCTGCGGACGCCGATCACGGAGTCATGTATTGTCGCCCCGACGACATCTGAGCCATCGCCAATCAGACTGTCGCGAATCTCAGATCGGATCATGCGGCTTGGTGGCAGCGAGCGGCTCCGAGTATAAAATGGCCAGCCGGGATGATACAATTTAAACGGCGGATTGGGTTGCGCCAGGGAGATATTCGCTTCAAAAAAGGTGCTGATGGTTCCGATATCCTTCCAATAATCCGTAAAAGGATAGGCAGCGACTTTGTACTCGCATATGGCCGATGGAATGATGTGCTTGCCAAAATCAGTTTTGGAATAGTCAGCCAGCGTTTTCATCAGGGTATTGGGTTTAAAAACATAGACTCCCATGTTTGCCAGGTAGCGATCGGTATCAATCTCCAAACCCAGCGATTTGAAAAGCTGTTTGGGTGCTTTGAATTTGCTGATAACTTTGGGATCTTTTGGTTTCTCTTGAAATCTTTTGATGTAACCGGAGCTATCTACCTTGAGTAATCCCAATTCTGGTGCCTCTTTTCGCGGGGCAGGATAAACACAGACCGTAATATCGGCATTTTTCTCTTCATGATATTTGATCAATTCGGCGTAATTCATGCGATAGAGGTGATCGCCAGACAGAATTAAAATATAATCTGAATCATAATACAAAGTATGTCGCATTGTGGCTCGCACCGCATCGGCTGTGCCTTGAAACCATTTTTCATCGGCTGGCGTTTGTTCGGCCGCCAGAATATCGATAAATCCATCGGAGAAAACATCGAACTGGTAGGTCTGCATGATGTGGCGGTGCAGGCTGGCGGATAGAAACTGGGTGAGCACGAACATTCGTTTGATACCAGAATTGATGCAATTGGAAATGGGAATGTCAATCAGCCGATATTTACCAGCAAATCCCACAGCAGGCTTGGCTCGTTCCAGTGTGAGAGGAAACAGCCGACTGCCACGCCCCCCTCCAAGAATAACAGCAGTAATGTCCTTCATAGCTCTCCTTCCGTTTAGCTGTTATGCTGTTTTGAATTAATGCTTATTGAGGTTCTTTTATTCTTGCTTTATTGAGTCTAACTTCGCTGTTCCATAATAAATCGAATTAAACAAATACCGAAACGTCCCATGCGACTGTCCCCGATATTGCGCAGGAAAACCAATGAGAATGATTTTTCCTGCGCCGTGCGGAACTTCAACTAGGGCGCTTTTATTCGAGAGATATTTTTCACCACTGAGCCAGCCGCTCATCAGTGGATTTTTTGCTGGATAAGTGATGATATTTGTTCCCTGTTTCACTTCAAATACTGGACTGCGGTGGAAGAATATAGCGGTCTACTCTTCAAAGCCATAA
>JAEAME010000549.1_pt1 | contig 37094 bp, 31 predicted proteins | sample 8958731 | NCBI WGS metagenome assembly JAEAME01 (sample SAMN16933194, study PRJNA681113) | bioreactor sludge metagenome | isolation source: anerobic bioreactor sludge (Control) | place: India:Bengaluru | collected 2018-10-24
ACTCTCTTGCCACGTGGCAAGAGAGTAACCAGAGAAACACGCGGAGAGGAACCCATGGTTCCTCTCCGGACTCTTCCTTTTCATAAGCCATAAGTGTACCGGCTCGGCAGCGTGTGCGCCGGCGGGAATTATACAACTTACACTTAATTGATAGTTTAGTGTGATGAACGATGCTGAGCTGATCGGTGAAGCGTATATCAGCGGGCCTTTTAAGCGTTAGTGATGGAGGGGAAATTGAAGAAAGCAGAAATTAATTTTAAGAGAAAAGCGAATGCTTTTCTTATATTATGTAAACACCGGACTCTGTGCCGTCGTAAAAATGCTCGAGGCCAGGGCGGCTGCTCACAACATTTGAGGTGCCGGCTCTCATGACGGCAAGGTTTCGGTTTCGCATTATCGGCGCGTAGTTCCGGCCGGCGATCACTATATGCTCTATTAGCTGAATTCCCATAAGATCAAAGGCTGAGCGCAGCATTTCTGTCGTCGAGATGTCGTCCCCCGAGGGGACGGCTATGCCGTTCGGATGGTTATGGGCGACGACAACCGCCGAGGCGTGCTTGAGCAGTGCCTTCTCAACCATGACGCGGGGCTGCATGACGGCGGCATTGACAGTTCCCTCGCAGATGCGGACGCAGTCGATCAGCTTCATGCCGTTGTCAAACATCATCATATACACCCGCTCGATATTGACGCCGGCGTACATGTTCGCAAGATATTTGCAGATCTTCCCCATTGAATCGAAGCAGCCGGCCGCCCTGTTTTCCGAAAGGACAATTTTGCGGTTTATGCCGGCAATGAGGTTGATGAGGAGCGCGCTCGACTCGCCGACACCCGCGACACGCATCAGTTCCTCCCGGGAGGCCGAAAACACCCCGGCAAGAGAGCCGAATTCCTCAATGAGCCGGTGGGCAGTCTCGTTTGTATCGGCGCGCGGGATTGAATAGAACAGCAGCGCCTCGAGCAGCTGGTGCTCCTCGAAGCTGTCGGTCCCTTCGTTTATAATCCGCTGTCTTGTGCGTTCACGGTGGCCGTCGTGCATATGTCAGACCCTGTCCTTTCCGAAAACTTTTGCTTTTGCTCCTCCCGGTTTATGATAATTCGTATTTAAACTTTATTGCGATATCTTTTTACTATGCCTAAAAGTATTCCGGTCGCGTCCTCCATGCCCTCGGCGGTAACATGCTCATAGGGGCCGTGGAAGGCGTAGCCTCCGGTCCCGAGATTCGGGCAGGGCAGCCCCATAAAGGAAAGCCGGGCGCCGTCGGTGCCCCCGCGGATGGGGCGGATGACTGGTGTGATTCCCATTTCCTCGGTTGCCGCCAGCGCGTTCTCGACAAGGTGGTAAGCGGGAAGAATCTTCTCGCGCATGTTGCGGTACTGCTCGCGGATGGTGAGTTTTACGGTTCCATCACCGTATTTCAGGTTTATTGCCTTTTCTATTTCTCTGAGAGTCATCTCGCGCTTTGAAAAGAGCTCGGCGTTGTGGTCGCGGACGATATAGGAGAGCGACGCGTGCTCCACCGAGCCCTCCATATGCGTGAGGTGGAAGAAGCCTTCGTAGTTCTCAGTGTCCCGGGGCGTCTGTCCCGCCGGGAGCATGGAATTGATCTCCATCGCCACGAGCGAGGCGTTAATCATGATATTTTTGGCACTGCCGGGGTGGACATTGAAGCCCCTCACCTCGAATTTAGCACCTGAGGCGTTGAAGTTCTCGAAAACAACCTCGCCGGCTTCGCTGCCGTCGACGGTGTAAGCGTATTCGGCCCCGAAGGCAGAAAGGTCGAAATGATCGGCGCCCGCGCCGATTTCCTCGTCGGGTGTGAATCCAACCGAAATCTGGCCGTGCGGCTCGCCGCTGTCGTGCAGGCGCTCGAGCATGGTCAGAATCTCGGCTATGCCGGCCTTGTCGTCGGCGCCGAGCAGTGTTCTGCCGTCGGTGACGATGAGGGTTTTACCCATGAGCGAGGGCAGATGCGGGAAATCGGCGACGCGCAGCACTCTCCCGCTGTCCCCGAGGACCACGTCGCCGCCGTCGTAATCCGGGATGACGCGAGGGTCAGCTCCCTCCCCCGAAAAGTCGGGCGAGGTGTCGAGGTGGGCGATAAAGCCGATTTTCGGGGCCGACTCATAACCCGGTGTCGCCGGGACGATGCCGTAAACATAACATTTATCGTCAACCCGGGCGTCTGCCGCCCCAAGTTCGCGCAGCTCGCCGGCGACAAGTTGGGCAAGGTCAAACTGCCGGGCTGTGCTCGGCACGCTCTTGCTACCCTCGTCCGAGGCGGTGCTGATTTTTGCGTATTTTAAGAGCCGTTCGTATGCTTTCATATTACCTCCGGGTTTTTTAGTTGTTCTTTCGTACAGACAAACGCCGTAAGCGACGATTTATTGACGTTAATCACCGTTATAATAATTATTAGCCAAGTATTTCTCTTTCTATTACGTCGGCAACGCCGCACTCAGCGCAACTGAGGCGCGTAACGTTCTTCGCTTTTGACGCCTTCTCTGCATCGCTGCCTTTAAGCGCAAAGCCGTGGCCGGCGTTCTCAAGCATCGAAAAATCGTTCCACATGTCGCCGAAGGCATATATGTTTTCGGTCGGGATGCCGTAATAATCGGCGATCATTCTCACACCGTGCCACTTGTTGGCCCCGGCGGGGGATATGCTCATTCTGATGCCGCTGACATCCGAGGCGCCGGGGACGAAGTCCCAGGACTCAGAAACGAGGCCGCCAAGGCCTGCGGCGACAGATTTGATTCTTTCAACTGCACTGTAATCGGGCGGAGTCAGAATTATTCTTGACGCAGCTGTGTCGGGGAGATTCGCTGCGTCAAACATAATGGCCGGCTCGGAGGCGCGGACCCGTGCACCGTAATAACTGTTGTGGTGCCCGCTTGTATACCAGCAGGAATTGCGGTATTCGATATACATCGGTTTTGTACAGTTCTCTCTTACGGCGGCCGCCAGCAGCGCGGCGGTGGTCTCGCGGGGGATGGAGCATTCAAACGGGGTGAACGACGGGTCACCCGGATGATAGATATGCGCGCCGTTGATGGTGCAGACCGGGGAGTCGAGGCCCATGGCCTCGTATACCCAGCGGATCATCGGGAAGTGACGCGCCGAAGCTATAACCGGAATATGCCCGCGGGCTTTCGCCTCTTTTACCGCGTTTACCGTTCTTTCGTTTATCTCGTTGACTTTCGGGAGCACAGTACCGTCGAGGTCGAAGGCTATCAGGAATTTCACCATTTATATTTATTCTCCAGATAAATTATAGACACTGTTTGAGGGAACATAGTCGACGCCCATGTCGATTTCACGCTTCATCCGCTCCACTGTGTCGGCGTAGCGGATGCAGACACGCAGGCCGGCTGCGTGTACCCGTTCGAAAAGCCCCTCGGGGACCTCGTCGGGGTCGATGATCTTATACGACATGCCCGAGTATCCGAGTTCGGCCAGACGCGGGATATTCTCCTCGCTGCTGAAAATATGATGTATGAAAACTTTGTCCGAGAGGCGGCGAGTCTCCTCTAAATGTTCAATTTTTATACTCGAGTATACGCAGTAATCCTCAAGCCCGAACTTCCGCACAACGGAAAGCGTTTCCTCGGCTATCGCCGTTTTGAGCTCGATGAAGGCGACCGACCCGTACCGGCGGCAGATTGTTAAATACTCCTCGAATGTGGGGATGCGGAGCTCGTCCGGAGTGTGGGCGGCGGTATTGTTGCCGGCGGTGATTTTCAGGCTGCGCAGCTGATTAAATTGCATTTCGGCTATGAGCCCCTCGCCGTCGGTCATACCGTCGACTTTTTTATTATGGAAGCAGACGAGTTTTCCGTCTGCGGTTTTATGCACGTCGGTCTCGATAGCCCAAACGCCGAGTTTTGCCGCTGCGAGAAAGGCCGGGAGCGAGTTTTCGGGTTCAAGTGCCTGGGCGCCGCGGTGGGCGATGATTTTGGGGTGGAGCCAGGAGTTTCTTACTGTGAAAAGATTGTTCATCATGGTGTTCCTTTATGTGTTTTATAAAAGTGTTGGGAATGGGTCTTCCTGTACCGCTGTTTTTTCCTTATCATTGTGAGAAGGCGTCGGATTGCCGACGGATGAGGAGGTTGATTTTATTTAATTGCAGACGTTATAGAGGTTTGGTTGCGGGGATGCGGTTGACACTCTCTTGTCACGTGACAAGAGAGTGTCCAGAGAAACACGCGGAAAGGAACCCATGGTTCCTCTCCGGACTCCTCCTTCCGGTGCTCAGAAGACATAAGTGTACCGGCTCGGCAGCGTGTGCGCCGGCGGGAATTATAACACTTACACTGAACTTCATGTTTAGTGTGCTGAGGGGTGGAGCTGTTTGATGAAGTGTATATCAGCGGGCCTCTTAAGCGATCGTGATGGAGGGTAAATTGAAAAAAACATATTGGGGGATTTGAATGAATAAATTATACCATACAGACCATAAATAATCAACATGGAATAGGGCGCTCTTCATATACCGCATTGGTTTTCCGGATATCGGGCACTCATTGAACCGCCGGAGCCGGTGGCTTTTTATATACGTTATGAGCGCGGTATTCGGACGGCGACTTCCCTGCCACCTGCTTGAAAATGCGGCAGAAATGATACTTGTCGCAGAAGCCCAGCATTTCGGCTACCTTTTCTGTGGTCAGGTTTTCGCTGATCAGCAGCGCTTTGGCTTTTTCGATTTTCTTTTCTAGCTGATACTGCTTGGGCGGCACTCCCGCGTTTCTCATAAAGATCCGGTAGAGCGAGCAGCGGCTGATGAAAAAGTAATCGGCAATATCATTGATTCCGAGGTTTTTATAAATGTTCGCGTCGATGAAAGCCGCAATACTCTGGAATATATCACCGGCTGCTTCGGGCTTTTCGGATATCCGGTCGATTTCAATGAAGAGCCGTGTCAGAAATTCGATCATCCGGTAGTTCTTTTCCTGTAGGGGTGTGTCTGAGTCGAGCATTTCGAGTATGTAGAAGAAGGCTTTTTCGGTTTCCTTGCTGTTCATGTGGCAGATATATACGGGCGTGTTTATTGAAAATGTGTCAAGCAGGTTTCTGACAAATCTACCCCCGAGATTGAACCATAATTTCTCAAACGGGTCTTTTGGATCGGCATAATATGTAACAGCGTAACCCCTGTTGATTATATAAAGGTCTCCTGCAACCACCCGCTGACTTTGTCCCCGGTCGCGCAGCCCGACATATCCGGCGCCTGATCTGACATACTCAACCACATAGAGGTCCTTTGCCGCGCGGCTGGTTTCCCTGCGGGAAAAATAATAATTCTCATATGGCTTGGTTATACCGGCAAGGTCGATGTATATCGGCATATCGGCCTGATAAATACCCTTGCCCTGATATTTATATATTTCATTTTTCGTGTCAAGGATATAGGTTTCGGTTTCCTTTTTATTAGTTACGATCCTCATACTTATGAGCATTCCTTTACTAACCGTGAGGTTTGTTCGGGTTCCGCTGCGGATTTATGCTTTAATACGTTGTTTTAATTATACCATAAAACGGAGAAAAGTAAACCGGTATTTGCCGAATGCAACAATTATGCAACAATATCACCCGATAATTAAATATTTACACATTTACAGTTATATCCATAACGGTTATAATCAAATTATCTGACTTATATAAAATAACCGATTGCTTAACGGTAATACCGAAAGGAGCTGCCACATGAAAATAATTAAAATCGCCGCGTTTCTGCTTGCACTTCTTATTATCGCATTACCCGCCGCGGGCTGCGCTGAAACCGGAGAAAAGACCGGCGAACTCACCACCGCCGCACTTGCAGGAGGCGATACCGTAATAACCGATGCGGAGACGACTATACTGACGCCGGGATTACCCGACGGGTATAATCTTGGCGGGTATGAGTTTTCACTTTTCCTGGCCGGCAACTGGCAGAATACCGAGTTTGACGCTGACACCATGACAGGCGACGCGCTGAACGACGCACAGTTTGAACGCACCGCCGCCCTTGAGGAAAAAATCGGCGCCAAGCTGAATATCATCAAGGATTACAGCGCCACGTCAGACAGCAACTCCGGCGTCGGATATAAACGGGTTTATACCGACGTTATGGCCGGCACCGCCGAATTCGACTCCTGCATGATAGGCACTTATGACGTGAGCCATCTCGCATATATGGGATATCTCACCGACCTTGCGTCGACCCCTTATATCGATCTTGAAAAGCCCTGGTGGGACTCAAGAGCCTCAGAGGATCTGATGATCGGCGGCAAGCTTTACTACACAACCGGCGAGATAAGCGTCCTCGACAACAACAACACATACTGCCTGCTCTTCAATAAGCAGGTGTCAGAAACCAACCAGATTCCAAACGTTTATGAGCTGGTTAAAAACAAGCAGTGGACACTTGAGAAATACACAGAACTCGTTAAAAGCGTCAGCGCTGACGCGAACGGCGACGGAAAATATACAAATCAGGATAAATACGGCATGCTCGGCTGGGATGACTCGATTCTCGGCGTCTTTACCGGCTCGGGCGGACACGTCTGCAAGATCAGCGACAGCGGAAAAATCGAGCTGGCTTTCTACTCCGAGAAAACAATCGACATTCTTGACAAATATATCGCGCTGATAAACGACAAGTCGGCATTTCACCTTACCAGCACAAGCACGTCGGTCACCGCAGACGCTCAGGTCATGTTCATGTCAGGACAGTCGCTCTTCTATACCCGTTACATAAACATAATCCCGATGTTCCGCGACATGGACACCGATTTCGGCATACTTCCCTATCCGATGTATGACGAATCCCAGGAGAGCTACTACTCGACGATTCACCCCTACGGCTGCGCTTTCATCTGCATTCCCAAGGTATATACCGACCTTGAACGCACCGGTGCGGTGCTCGAATATATGGCTTACCTCGGCAAGTCGATTGTGACTCCCGCCTATTACGAAATAAACCTTTACGGCAAGCTGATCCGCGATGAGGAGAGCGCTGATATGCTCGACATCATCTTCTCAACCCGCGTTTACGACGTCGGCATGTATTACCAGGTCGGCAGCATCTGCCAGACATTGATCGGGTATTATCAGAAGATGGTGGGCCAGAACAATATGGCCTCGCAGTATAAGTCGATCGAGAAGATTGCACTAAAACAGATAGAACAGATAAACGACGCGTTCAGCAAGACAATGGAATAAAGGAAAACAGCCGGGAGTCTTAAGACTCCCGGCCTTTGATATTTAGGGTGCTAATCAGAATGAGCTTCATCGCACCGGTGGCGCTTTTTATAGCAGATTATACACTTGATTTCAATAATATTCCAGAGTATCACCGCAAGCAGGAATACAATAAATATCAGTAATACTATGATAATAATGCAGCATGTTGTATTACCGTCAGGCGGAACCGGGGGGAGTTCTTCCGGGCATAATACAACCGAAACATGACTTATATCGGCGGGATGCCCTGACGCATTCACCGGCGACACCAGATTTGTGTCACTTGTCGCGGTTCCGTCATATACATATTCGTTAAACGCGTTACCGCCTTTTACAATAATTGAGTATAAGGAATACGAACCAGACCATGACCATGAAAGAACCTGGGTATATTCGGTGCCCGGAGCTGTTCCGACTACTATTGTCAGGGTATTTGTACCGGCCGGATCAAGCTGTCCGAAATCATTGAATGTGTATACATGAGTTCCGGACTCGTCGGAGTTAGGCAGGGTGGTTCTGATACATCCTTCCGGAGGCGTGTAGGTATTTGCATCGTTCCCCGGATATTCGTCAGGAATAACACTGGCCGCGGAAGCGGCTGTCATATATATAAAGGCAAAGAAAATTACCAGTAGTATTGATAACAGTTTTTTCATTTTAACAACTCCTTTGTATTTGTTACTTAATACATTATATGAAGGAGTTGTTTTATTGGTTTTTTATATCGGTTTTTGGGGAAATATAAAAGCTCCGTATGAATACGGAGCTTTTATGGAGCTGGTAATCAGAATCGAACTGATGACCTCATCCTTACCAAGGATGTGCTCTACCGACTGAGCCATACCAGCGTTTGTCATCCGGTTCACCGGCGACGATTGATATTATATCAAATACATCTTTGCTTGTCAAGGGTTTTTTTGATTTTTCGGCGATAATTTGCTTTTTTCGGACTATATTTTATTTATCCGGGTAATAATGCAATATAAAAGATCGTACAAAAAAACATTGACAAAATAAACGGCATATGATATACTAACTTAAATTTAAATGTTATGACGAAGACGAGTAAGCAGCTTTATGCGCACAGAGAACGGACGGCCGGTGCGAGTCCGGGGCAGGCGCTGCCGAAGTCACTTCCGAACAGCGGGAACGAAACATTTTGCCGACCCTGGCCCAAGATGCTCAATTTCCGACGGACGCACCGTTATATGCGGAGCAGTCAGTTTTATTTCGGCTGCAGCAAGTGCGCGCATGAGACATGCGCGAAATCAGGTGGTACCGCGTGCTCCACGTCCTGATACGGGATGTGGGGTTTTTTGTTTATTATTTTTACAATTACAAGGAACTTTTCAGAATTTTAAACGACATATATAGCATGGGAATACGATTAAAAACCGGATACCCTGCGGAAAGGCTTATTATGAACAGTCACGAATTACCCAAAACCTATTCGCCCGCCGACTTTGAGGATAGGATCTACAAAAGTTGGAATGAACACGGATATTTCACGCCGTCTGTCGACGACGGAAAAACGCCTTTTTCAATTGTGATACCGCCTCCCAACGTCACGGGGCAGCTTCACATGGGACACGCCTTTGATGAGACGCTCCAGGATATCCTCACCCGGTATAAGAGGATGGACGGTTACAGCGCTCTCTGGCTTCCCGGAACCGACCACGCCGGAATCGCAACGCAGATCAAGGTTGAGGAATACCTCCGCATAAACGAAGGCCTCACCCGCTATGACCTGGGCCGCGATAAATTCCTTGAGCGCGTCTGGGAGTGGAAGGAAAAGTACGGCAGCCGCATCATCAGCCAGCTCAAAAAGCTAGGCTCCTCCTGCGACTGGACACGCGAACGCTTCACCATGGACGAAGGACTCTCCCGCGCCGTGCGCGAGGTTTTCGTCAACCTTTACGATAAAGGTCTTATTTACCGCGGTTACCGCATAATAAACTGGTGCCCGCACTGCCGCACTGCCCTGTCGGATGCTGAGGTGGACTACGCCGAGCAGGCCGGACATTTCTGGCATATACGCTACCCGATGAAAGACGGTTCGGGTTATGTTGAAGTGGCTACAACACGCCCTGAGACAATGCTGGGTGACACGGCGGTGGCGGTCAACCCGAACGACGAACGCTATAAAGATATTGTAGGAAAAACACTCATTCTTCCCCTTGTGGGGCGCGAGATTCCGGTGATTGCCGACGAGTACGTCGACATCGCCTTCGGAACCGGCTGCGTGAAGATCACTCCGGCTCACGACCCGAATGACTTTGAGGTCGGAAAACGTCACGATCTCCCGGTCATCAAGGTGATGGCCGATAACGGCTCGATAAACGAAAACGGCGGCAGGTACGCCGGGATGGAGCGCTACGACGCCCGAAAGGCTATTGTAGCCGACCTTGAGGCCGGCGGATACCTCGTTAAGGTTGAAGCTCATACACACAACGTCGGCGCCTGCTACCGCTGCGGGACTACAGTTGAGCCGCTGACAAGCGACCAGTGGTTTGTGAAGATGGGACCGCTTGCAGGACCCGCGATTGAGGCGGTGAAGGACGGCAGCATTAAATTTGAGCCCGACCGCTTCAGTAAGATTTATATAAACTGGATGGAAAACCTGCACGACTGGTGCATTTCGCGCCAGCTCTGGTGGGGCCACCGCATCCCGGCCTTCTACTGCGACGCCTGCGGCGAAATGTTCGTCACCAAAGAGGACATCACAACCTGCCCGAAGTGCGGCGCTGCGCTGCGTCAGGACCCTGACGTGCTTGACACCTGGTTCTCCTCGGCGCTCTGGCCCTTCTCGACGATGGGCTGGCCGGATAAAACTCCCGAGCTTGACAAATATTATCCTACGAACGTACTTGTCACCGGGTACGACATCATCACCTTCTGGGTGTCGCGCATGATATTCTCAGGTCTTGAGCACACTGGGAAGATTCCCTTCTCCACTGTTTTCATTCACGGACTGGTGAGAGACTCACAGGGGCGTAAAATGTCGAAGTCGCTCGGAAACGGAATTGATCCGCTTGAGATCATCGAAAAGTACGGAGCTGACGCTCTGCGGTTCGCGCTGGCCACCGGAAACAGCCCCGGAAACGACATGCGCTTCTCGGACGAGAAGATCGAGGCTGCCCGCAACTTCGCGAACAAGCTCTGGAACGCATCGAGATTTGTCCGAATGAACCTGACGATAGATAAGATTGAACTGCCCGACGCCTCCTCCCTCGCACTTGAGGACAAGTGGATTCTTGACAGATACAACACGCTCACCGGAGCGGTGAGATCGGCGATTGACCGCTTTGAGCTGGGTGTGGCGCTTTCCTCACTTTATGATTTCGTATGGGATGTCTTCTGCGACTGGTATATCGAGCTGACAAAAGCCCGCCTTGCCCAGCAGGACACGCCGGAGAATATCACGGCGCAGAATGTGCTTGCTTACGTGCTGACCGGCACACTAAAGCTGCTGCACCCCTTCATGCCCTTCATCACCGAGGAAATTTACCTCTCGCTGCCACACAGCAAAACCGGGGACGCTGAAAGCATTATGATCTCGGATTACCCGAAGCAGAATGATTCCCACGCATTCCTTGCCGAGTCTGCCGAAATGGAGCGGATAATTGCATCAATTAAGGCGATACGTGCACGCCGCAGCGAGATGAACGTGGCGCCGTCGCGTAAAGCAAAAATTTATATTGCGACAAAATATACCGACAGCTTTAACAATGAGACCGCGGTCTTCTTCAAACGGCTCGCATCGGCTTCAGAGGTTGAGGTGGCTGAGACATTTGACGGAATAATTTCGACTGACGACAGCATACAGATTATCACCGACTCAGCGACAGTTTATATTCCTCTCTCCGACATCGTAGACACTGAAAAGGAACGCGCACGCCTTACCGCCGAGCAAGCTAAAATCAAGGGCGAGATCGAGCGGCTTGAGAAAAAGCTCTCGAACGAAGGGTTTGTGGCGAAAGCTCCGGCGGCAGTGATCGAGGGAGAACGGGCAAAACTTGAGAAATACAAGGAGAATCTTGCGGGTGTGGAGTCTGCGCTCGCCAAACTAAAATAAATATTTTATAAGGAGGTTCTTGCCATGCGGAAGTTAAGGTTTGCGGCTTTCGCGATGTTCATTCTGATGGTGCTGATAACTGTTGTAGGGTGCGCGGCGGGAAAAAATGCCGATAAAATGGCGGCATCGCCACAGAGTGGTTATTACGAAGCTAAATCAGACGGTGGCTCCGATGCTAACGGTTACACTACCTACAACTACAGCACAGTCACACAATCTATGGATTCGTTAACAAGCACCGAAACAAGCGGTGATGATACCGGAATCGAGGGACAGTATGAGCGCCAGATAATAAAGACGGTGAGTATCAGCGGCGAGACAAAGGAATTCGACAAAGCGACCGGGAATATTGAATCTTATTTATCCAAATACAACGGATATGTGGAATTTTCAAAATTCTCCGGCAAGAGCCTTTCTGATTACTCGAACTACTATTCCCGCAACGCCTACTTCACCATCCGAGTCCCGGCCGAAAACCTTGACGCCATTCTCTCCGAACTCGGCGGACTCATCAATATTGTGAGCAGCTCAAGCTCTGTCGACGACGTCAGCGCGCAGTACTACGACATAGTCTCACGACTCCAGACGCTGAACGCCGAGAAGGACGCCCTCATCACCATGTATGATAAGGCGACCACAGTCGAATATATGCTCGATGTGCAGGAGCGGCTCTACGACGTGATCGAGGAAATCGAGGCTTATAACACAAAGCTGAATTATTATAAAAACAAGGTGGCTTATTCGACAGTCAATCTGACCATCAAGGAAGTGGTCGAGTATACAGAGAATGTGAGCGAACCGGTGACTTTCGGCGAGAGAATTTCAAATGCATTCAAGACCAGCTGGAAGAATTTCGCCAACGGCTGCAGGGATTTCGCGGTGGGATTCGTTTATGCGATACCGACGCTGCTTGTGCTGCTGGTCATATTCGGAGTGATCGGGCTGATTGTGTATCTGGTAATTCGCAAAGTTAGAAAGAAATAAATAAAGAGGGGTCTGCCGCGGATTGACCGCGGCAGACCTATTATTAGTGATAAGTATTTTCTTATTAATGGATACGGGGTTTTGGAGGTACGGAGGTACGGAGGTACGGAGATGCGGTTGGCGCTCTCTTGTCTCGTGACAAGAGAGTGCCCAGAGAAACACGCCAGAGGTGAACCGCGTGGTTCCCCTCCGGATGCCCCTCCTGCTGTCTATCGGGTTTGTTACCGGTGTGCTGACGTTAATGTAATATCAAGGTGCCCGCCGACGGTTCAATTATAACACTTACACTTAATTGTTTATTTAGCTTAAAAGTTTATGCAAGACGTAAGGTGAAGCGTATATCAGCGGGACTCTTAATTGTTAGTGATGGCGGGTGAATTGAGGAAAACAAATATTAACCATTTACGACGCGCGAAGCGCGTCGACTCTCCGAAAGGAGAGGCAAAAAGACTGGCGATTTAAGCGAGACGCACATCGGGCGGACGCATTTTGACATGGTGACCGGTGGCGAGCGAAGGATTTGGACATCGAGCAATTTAAGCGTAGCAAACGGCGATGAGCTGATACCGGGTGTCTGCTGACTTGGAGGCAAAACGGTAGAGTACTTCTGACCGAGCCGTTTTGCCAAATTACACAAACCGGACACAGCCTATCCGCCGGGGCGCTGGCAGCGCTGGCGCCCCGGCGGTTGCAGGGGGGTAGTCCAGAGGGAACCACGCTGGTTCCCTTTAGCGTGTTTCTCTGGTATCTCTCTTGTCACGAGACAAGAGAGTACAATCGCATCCTCGTACTTGAGGTTCGATGCCTTAATAAAAACGGCAGGCGGATTCAATATCCACCTGCCAATTTTATTAAGGCTTTAATCTTTCCCTGTCCCTCGGGAAGGCTGTCGCCTGTTTGACGTTCTCAAGACCGAGAATGTGGCCGACGATTCTCTCAAGGCCGAGTCCCATGCCTCCGTGCGGCGGCATGCCGTACTTGTGCATTGTGAGGTAGTCCTCGAAATCCTCGGGGTTCATGTGGCGCTTTTTCATTTTCGCAACCTGCTCCTCGTAGTCGTGTATGCGCTGGCCGCCGGTGGTGACCTCAAGGCCGTTTAAGAGCATATCGAAGCTGAGGGTGTAGGTGGGGTCGGCGGGATCCTCCATTGCATAGAAGGGGCGTTTGACCGACGGATAATGGGTCACGAAGACGATGGGCGAGCCGTACTCCTTCATGATGTAGTCGCCGAGCCACTTCTCCTCCTCGGGAGCGAAGTCGGGCTCAAGCAGCGACTGCTGGCCCTTGGTGCCGGGGTTTGCCGCGGCGTAAAGCTTCTTCGCTTCAATGAACTTGATTTTCGGGAAGCGGGTAAGCTCGGGGAGTTTAGCTCCCTTGCCGAGGAACATTTCAAGCTCGGGCGCGTATTCTTCGTTGAGTGTTTTATACATAAATTTGAACATGCGGGCTTCAAGGTCCATGAGGTCATCGAAGGAATTGATGAATCCCATCTCGAGGTCAAGGCCCTGGAACTCATTGATGTGCCGGTTTGTGCTGTACTTCTCGGCGCGGAAAACCGGACCCACGGTGAACGCCTTTGTGAAGACGCCGACCATGATCTGCTTATACATCTGCGGGCTCTGGTTGAGGTATGCTTTCTCCCCGAAATAGTTAACCTCGAACATGTCGGCTCCGCCCTCGGCGCCGGCTGCGACAATCTTCGGGGGAACGAACTCGGTGAAGCCCTCTTCACGCAGGAATGTGCGGTAGGCGTACATAACGCCGTCGCAGACTCTCATGATTGCCCGCACCTTCGGGTTGCGAAGGGTGAGAATGCGGTTGTCGAGCAGGGTGTTGAGGTTAAGGTTGTCGATTTTCTTGTCGTTGCCAATCTCGACCGGGGGAACCGCCGCCTTGCCGGACACGCGTTTAATTGTTTTAATGAGGATATCGAAGCCGAGCCGGCTTCTCTCCTCAGCAACAATAAAGCCGTCAATGACGACGCACTCCTCGACCGAGTAATCTTTAATGTCGCTCTCTGACTTAGCTGCGTCCCAGACGCACTGGAAAACGATGCGGGGCGAGCGGATGTTGACAAATGCAAACCCGCTCATGAGTTTTATTCTGTGAATCGCGCCTTTGACCGTCACCGGGTCGCCGTTTTTGAGTTCTCCGGAGGCGAACTTTTCAATGACATAGGAAATGTCGCTTGTGTCGGTTTTTCTTTCAAAATCTAAAAATTCCATAATTCTATCCTTTCGTTATTTATCAAATATTGTTCAGCATATCTGTCAGCACGGCGTTGACTATCGCCGGGTTTGCCTTGCCGTGCAGGCTTCTCATTGTCTGACCGACGAAGAAAGCGAATACCTTGGTTTTGCCGCTCTTGTATTCTTCAGCGCTGGCGGGGTTCGCGGCTATTACCTGGCCGGCGATTTCGCGGATGCGGGCTTCGTCGTCGATCTGAGTAAGCCCGTTCTGCCTGATATACTCGTTTACGTCGAAATCGTGGGACGCGAATATTTTTTCAAAAACGCCGCGGGCGGCCGTCCTGTTGATGACGCCGCTCTTGACTGCTTTTATGAAGTCGGCGAACTGCGCCGGGTCGATGTCAAGCTTATCGACGCTGACCGAGTTTGTGTTCATCAGATACATCATGTCGCCGAGCATCCAGTTCTCCGTTTCCTTCGGGTCGTCACACCGGGCGACAGTCTCCTCGAAGAGCGCGGCCAGACGTTTGTGCTCGGTGATAAGCCCCGCGTCGTAATCGTTCATGCTGTACTGTTTCATATAGCGCAATTTCTTCTCGTGCGCCAGCTCGGGCTGTCCGCCGGCGAGGTCCTTTAACATTTTGTCGCTGATGACAATCGGGGGGATATCGGGCTCCGGGAAGTAACGATAGTCCTGGGCGTTTTCCTTTGAGCGCATCGAGAAGCTCTTGCCCTTGTTATCGTCCCAGCGGCGGGTCTCCTGGATTATCTTCTCACCCGCCTCAATCAGCTCGATCTGACGGCGTGATTCGGCTTCGATGGCCCGCTCAATAGCCTTGAAGGAGTTGATGTTTTTCGTCTCGGTGCGGGTTCCGTATTTTCCGGCGCCGAGGGGACGGACCGACAGGTTGACGTCGGCGCGCATCGAGCCTTCCTCAAGTTTGACGTCGGAAATACCGAGGTATTCAAAGGTTGACTTCAGCCAGCCGAGATACGCGAGCACCTCCTCGGCGCTCCGGAAATCGGGCTCTGAAACGATCTCGATCAGCGGCACACCGCAGCGGTTGTAGTCGGGGTAGGAAACGTCTCCGTAAGGCGAGTGTATCAGCTTGCCGGCGTCCTCCTCCATGTGTATCTCATGTATTCGCACCGACTTGTACTTCCCTGTCCGGGTTATGAAGTCGACATGCCCATCCACGGCAAAAGGAAGATATAACTGCGAAATCTGATAGGCCTTCGGCAGGTCGGGGTAAAAGTAATTCTTGCGGTCGAACTTGTTGTACTGCGTGATTTTACAGTTCAGCGCTATTCCGGCTTTGACCGCGTATTCGAGCACCTTTTCGTTGAAGACCGGCAACGTGCCCGGCATTCCGGTGCAGACCGGGCAGCAGTGGGTGTTCGGCGCGCCGCCGAACTCTGTCGTGCAGGAGCAGAATATTTTAGACTTTGTTGCAAGCTCGACGTGAACTTCAAGTCCTATAACTGTTTCCCAGTTCATTTCACGTCACCCCCTGGCATCATCTTGTGGTAATTTGTAACCTCTTGGTATGCGTACCCGGCGTTGAGCACCTTTACCTCGCCGAGCCGCTGACCGATTATCTGAACGCCCACCGGCATTCCGGTCTTATCGAACCCGCAGGGCACCGACAAGCCGGGCAGACCGGCGATGTTCACCGAAACAGTGAAAATGTCGGAGAGATACATTTTAAGCGGGTCAGAAAGGCTCTTACCGAGCTCGGGGGCCGTGGTCGGCGCCGCCGGGCAGATTATCAGGTCGTAATTTTTAAATATTTCATCAAAGTAATTCTTGATCAGCGCTTTAACTTTTAACGCCTTGCGGTAATATGCGTCGTAGTAGCCCGAGGAGAGCACGAAGGTGCCGAGCAGAATGCGCTTTTTTACCTCGCTGCCGAAACCTTCGCTGCGCGTTGTATTGTAGAGGTCGGTGAGGTTGTCGTAATTTTCACTCCGGTAACCGTACTTTACCCCGTCGAAACGCGAGAGGTTCGAGCTGGCCTCGGCAGCCGCGATTATATAATAGGTGGGAATCACGTAATCAAGGAAAGGCAGGCTGATCTCCTCAACGACGGCTCCAAGGCCGCTCAGCGTCTCTGCCGCAGATTTAACACGCTCTGCGACGTCTTTATCAAGCCCTTCGTTAAAGCATTCCTTCGGAATGCCGATCTTCATACCCTTAACGTTTCCGTCAAGCGCGGCAAGGTAATCGGGGTATTCGACGTCAAGCGAGGTGCCGTCGTATTTATCAACCCCGGCGATCACGTTCATGATCGCCGCGCAGTCGGCGACGTCTCTTGCCACGGGGCCTATCTGGTCAAGCGAGGAGGCATAGGCAACAAGGCCGTAGCGCGACACGGTTCCGTAGGTCGGCTTGAACCCGGTCACCCCGCAGTATGACGCCGGCTGGCGGATGCTGCCGCCGGTGTCGGAGCCGAGGGCGCAGAGCGCCTCGCGGGCGGCGACAGCCGCCGCGGCTCCGCCCGAGGAGCCTCCCGGGACTTTTTTCGTATCCCAGGGGTTTTTAGTCACCCCGTAAAATGAGGTTTCACTTGTCGAGCCCATTGCGAACTCATCCATATTAAGTTTACCGATCACAACAGCGCCTGCCGCCTCGAGCTTCTCAATCACAGTGGCGTTGTAAACCGGGGTGAAGTCGCCGAGGATTTTTGAGGCGCAGCTGGTCTTTATCCCTTTTGTGCAGATGTTGTCCTTGATTGCTATCGGGACGCCGGCGAGCGGCGAGGTCAGCTCCTGTCTCTCAATCAGCTTCTGCACTTCCCCGGCTCTTTTTATCGCTTCGGTGCGGCAGACGGTGATATACGCGTTGAGCGTTTTGTCCTTTGCCTCGATGGCATCAAGGAGCTGTCCGACAGCTTCAACGCAGGATATTTCTCCGCGCTTTATCGCGCGTCCGGTCTCGAGTGCGGTCATTTTAGTTATATCCAAAACCATATTCAACCTCACTCAATCGTTTTCGGGACTATCACAGTCTCGTCGGTGTGCTCGGGGGCGTTTATGAGTATTTCCTCCCGGGCATATGACGGGTTAATTTCATCCGGCCGCATAACATTGGTTACCGCGAAGACATGCGATAACGGTTCGAGAGATTCGGTATCGAGTTTATTGAGAATATCCATATATTCAATTATGGCTCCGAGTTCCTTCTGCATTTTCGCAGTTTCGGCATCGTCAAGCCTGATTCTGGACAGCTCGGCTACGTAAGCGACGATTTCCTTAGTAATCTGCATTTTTTCCCCCAATAAAATAAAAAGACGCTTTTATCCCAAAACAGGGACGAAAGCATCTTCCGCGGTACCACCCATATTAGTCATACGACTCAACTTTAGCAATTAACGCTTTGCAGACGGACGGTTCTACTTTCCGCGCACGCGGTTTTCTTCCGTCGGCTCCGAGTGTCGTTTGCATCTTCCCGCCGTACCGCGTCGCACCAACCCGCAGCTCTCTGGAACGGATATGGGGAGATACATTTCTCATCACAGCCATTATTATATTATGTTATCACAAGTATTTAAAAATGTCAATAATATTTAAAAAATTTGCTTATTTATAATTTTTAATTAACTTTACTGTATCATCTGATTTATCAAGATAATAAAAATTGATATTTTTTAAATGTGATATATCAACCTTTACATTTGCACTAGGATTGATAAATAGATGAAAGTATTGGTCAGTCATTTTTTCTCCAATTGAATTATTACACAATATTACAGCGGAAATATTATTATAAGTTATGTCGTTATTTAAAAAATACCCGCAATAAAAGCTTTTATCTCCTTTTTTAACTTCAATATTATATATATGATACTCATATTCTTTATTAATTATTGCCTTATTATCTCTAAAAATCATAAATTGATCCCCTATACCATATAAAACTTTTTCAATAGCATCGATGCATAAATCAGAATGAAATTCATTTGAAAATAAACTTGTGTCTATAGCAATTATACATGGTTGCATTAAATCGATAACTTTTTTTTCAATATACTCTATGTATTTTTTTGTTTTATCCTTTATTACGCTTGTTAATCTAGTAAATATCACTTCGTACCTATTTATATTTCGTTTTAAAATATCTTTAGAGCAACAACTTATCCCCATTGTTGGTGAGACACATTCAATATATCCAATATCAGTTTTGAAATCCGGCCCTATTACATTATCATCTGCAATAATAACTGTCAGAAACTTAGAGCATAAGTATTTATACATTCTTAACTCAAAAGTAATACTATAGAAATTTGAAAATGATTTATCTATTTCCTTATAACTTTCCTCTAATTTTTTCTTCTTCTTTTTATCATTTATCAAATCAATTATATTATAACATTCATCATAAACTTTCTTATATAATATTTTATTCACTTTATTACTCCATAATAATATACTCAGTCAAAGCAGCTATATCTTTTGCCTGTATAAATTTCCGTTGGTTTGTGTCATGTTTCGGAGACGAAATCAAATCGATTATAACTTCCAACGGGAACCACTTGACCGATGTATTGTTCGCTTTTTCATTTTTAGTCAGACTGGTTTCTTGTATCGCTCCTTTGGTTACGACGGAAAAATAATATGAATACTGAGTGAAATCACAATGGGCACGGTTTTCATATATATAACCAAGTTCAGCAATTGTGTCGCATGTGCATCCGGTTTCTTCAAGAATCTCCCTCTTCAATGCCATTATTATCTCTTCGCCATCTTCTATTCCGCCACCGGGCAATGAGTATAGATTGAACTTTTCAGAATACATGACCGCATACAATCCATCATTATTTATAAGTATTGCTCTGGCGGTCAGGCGCGGTTTTGATTCAGACCAGCCATCATGACCCAAAATATCTTTATCTGTTATTTCTCTGATTAATTTCAGTATTATCACTCCTATCCAATGCTATATGACAATTATTTATAAAATCCAAATAAAATTAAAATTATCAATAGAAATATTGTCAGAAACACAAAAAATATCAAGCTGTTTTTTATTGAACGAAGATATGACAGCTGGCGGTATAAAAGCAGCTGATTCAATTTTTCTTCAGATAAGTCGGTTTCAACGTATCTGAAGTGACCAAATTCATCATTTTGAACACCTTCCGGAAGTGTCTTTTTTTCCTTCTCCATCATTCTCAGCAGCTTTTCTTCTTCTTTATTACAATAAACCTTTTGTATCAAGTCAAAATCAATTTTCATTGATTTTATTTCTTCGTTTAAGTCTTTCATAAATTAATTGCTCCCTATAATTTGCAATATTATCTTTCTTTACTTATTATACCAGATGAACGCTCATATTACAATATATCTCCTTTCAAAAAGCGAGCCTTTTTTAAGGCTCGCTTGTACTCTTTATTTCTTTTCTGTTCTTGCTGGATTATCCATGCTGAAAATTTGTAATTTATCGCTTAATAACTGATCTTTGTAATCGGCTTCGGAGTTTATCGGGGTTTCGGACATCATGCCGGCCAGGATTTTTACACGTGACGCCACGTGGTTGTCGCTCCCGGCTGTCATTGGCAGACCGTATGCGGCGGCATACATCTCGGCAAGATCGTTTTCAAATTTCGGGCGCCCGGCGTTTATTATTTCAAAACCGTGAACGCACCTCGGGTAAAGCCTTATATGATCAATATGTTTGTCTTCACGGAAAGGATGGGCATGAATTACGAGCGCGCCTTCCTTCATCATGAGGAGCAGTTCCCCGCTTTTTATCATATCCATTATTTCGGGATGCGCGAGATACCAGGCTTTGTCAAGCCCGTAAATAAGGAAATGCGTACCCTTATAAGATATTTCAACGCCGGAAAAAACCTTGATGCCGATTTCACCGCTCATTGACAGCCCTTCTTCGTAATCAGAAAAGAAAAAGTTTATTTTTTCTTCATATGATTTTTCCGACTCTATATTTATGTTGCCATCAAGAAAGTGATTCGTTATGAAGACTCCGTCGTATCCGAGGGATTTATAAAACAAAAGCGACTCTCGCACCGTTGCTTTTGCGCATTTGCTGACCGGGTTTGTATGAAGATGGGTTTCGTATTTAAACATTATTTTATCTTCCCTTCAGATTATTGCGCCGAGAGCTCTTAACCGCGACTGAAGCGCTTTAACGTCCACGTCCTTCAGACAGTTTTTTCGGCGTTTTCGGGTATGGCTTCGATGAGGCCGGCCAGCTTCTTCATGGCAGAATAAAGCCTTATCAAAAGTTCTTCATATGAGAGTTTCCCATAGAATTCGGCAGCCCCGTCTCTGACGGTGACAAGATCACTGCCCCATATCGCAATGCCCGAAAGATCGCGGCTTATCTCATCTCTCATCATTCCCGGGAAACTTCTTTCCCCGGCGCCACCGAATTCGGCGGTGATGCGTTTTCTCGCAAGCTTTGTCTTTGCCAGCTGCGATGCAAGTGAATTCCAGTCGATGGTTCCGTCAAAAGGCATTATGTGCAGGTCGCGTTTCCCCTCATTGTCCTGCATGTGCGTGGCGACAAGCCTTGAGCCGTATTTTCCGAGAAAATCCTCGTTGGGAGCGAAGGCGTTGCGGTGTCCGCTGTCGTAGCAGTGGCCGAAAACGGGGGATTTTATGTTGTCGAGCACTTTATATAAATGCGGGGGGAAAACAGAGTTTTCAATGGCAACTGTAAATCCGTGAGCTTCGGCACATTCGGCAATTCTGTAAAAACGGGACAGCCCAAGGTCCCCCGGAGCCTCAGGAATCATTTTTAATCCCCAGGTTACGTGAACAATGCCGGTATGTACGCCGAATGAAGTCGCTTTCCGAATCTCAATATCTCTCGGCAATGGCATCACCCTCCTCGCCGGGAGACCAGATTTTTGTTGTATTCTCGCCCGAAAGGTGAACATTGTCAAAACCGATCCCGATTTTTCCGCACATTTCGGGGTTAATTCCGGTTCCGTCGAACATACTTTTGCCAAAGCAGACAAAATCAAAACCGACATCCTTGGTAATACGCAGCCTTTCCTCGGGAGTTCCGGGGCCTTTTACAAGATATGTTCCGATTTGTATCATCGTACTTCCACCTTTAAGTAAAATAATTTGTATATGTTTAAATGGTTGTTAAATCAATTATAGAATAATTACAGAATATATCAATATGGTTTTGTGATAATAAAATGCTGTTCTGTGCCGGGTTACTTATTAGACCAGTTCATCTTCCGAGGATACGGAAGGATTAGTTTATTTCTCGTAGCGCGTTCTGAAAGTCCTTCGCGTCTTCTAGGCCATTCTAAGGCCAAATGTATCAGGCATGATCACCTCCTGCTCCTGAAATGAAAAAAGCACTCCATTAGGAGTGCTTAATGTTTAATTTTAATTAACAATTATGGTGAACTAAACTACATATATTATCGGTATATTCTTTAATTTATCCGAAATCTGTTCTTTTAAGTATTGTTCGCCTGCTGAACGGATTTCTTCTCGATACCAATACTTACCCCGTCCGCGCCCTGTCATAAGCGCATTATCAAACAGTTCTATTGCATTTGGAAAAGCATCCTTATTTATTGCTCGGTGCACATAACTGTATGTCATAAATATTATTTCAATAAATAGTTGCTTTTTTGCTTTTTCTGATAAATCCTTCGATAACTGCTCAATTAGTTCGGCATATAATTCCTTCCAATTATCCACCATCACCACTGGAGCAATTAATATACCAACTTTATATCCTGCATCGCACATTTTATTAATCGCACTTATCCTTGCTTGAAGAGGTGAAGTACCGAACTCAACGCTTTGGATGATTTTATTCGGATTAACACTCATTCGTATTATTATTCGACCCCTGTGGTTCAATGGCAATAATGGTTCAACCATATCAAATTTAGTCGGAAATGTAAGAAAACCCTTTTCATTTTTACTAAAGTTTTCAATCGTCCATTCTAAATTTCGTGTTATTGTGTTTTCAAGTACCAAATCACTATTACTGCCAATTTCATAAACTAGATCTTTATTTGAGGTGGTTGCGTTTTTTATCAGCTTCATCATCATCTGCTCCCGGTTGACAAATAGCCTGAGATATGAGCATTTGTTGTAATTACAAACCAAATAACAGTAAAGGCACATGGCACTGCATCCGGACGAAGTATAAGGAACTAAAAAGTCAGAAACCTTATAATTTGGTGTATACTTCAATATTTTTCTGATACCAATAATTAAATGCCGCTTCATTCTGACAAATTCCCGATTGTCATTCTTGCGAAGCTGCTCAATATTATTGTGACTTTCTATAGGAATCCATGGTATTGTTATATACTTATCTTTTAATTGCTTACCAAGCTCGTAATTTAACGCTTCCGGCTCGTAAAATATTTTGTCAGGGAACAAATTAATCACCTTCTTTTTTATGTAATGTGCAGTATATTTATACCCTTATCCCTGTCGACTATACGTGTGGAACCGACGGTGGATGAATGTCCTGCAGCTTCTCAATCTTTTGAAGAAACGCTGAATAAATCAGTCATAGTGCTATTTTCTCCTTTTTCATTTGGATTTCTTATAATAACGAAAAAAGACCGCAAAACATCGGGAAATATGCCGATGCCTTGCGGTCTTCTCTTATCGTAAAGAATGTCGGCAAAGAAGATGGGTTATATGTCTTTGTTCAGCCGACGCTCATTGCTTATAACAAGGATTTCCTCTACGGCGGATTATACCAAGACAGGATTTTCAAATTATCATTGAAAAACTCGTTCGGTGTTACCCCAAGATATACACAAATCTCAAGGAACTCTGCCATGGGAAACAAAGATTTACCGGAACAGGATTTTTCGCAGTATGCAAGAATATAACGCTTGCAACTCAAAATAAGACACTTAACCACATCTAATTTACGCTAAAAACATGAATATTATGGATAAGCCCACTCACTTCAAACGCCTCGAATAATATTATAGTACGAAAGATGTTCAACTCTCAAAAAAAAACAAACTTGATTATTTTCGACTTTTTTGCATATACATATCGTTATTTGTCGATTTTTGTGATATACTGTTACTTATTTACCATATGCCCTATTCTAAGGAGGATCTTTGCGTGAAAGTAAGTTACAAAAAACTGTGGATTTTACTTGCACACAATGAGTAAAGCTGAATTACTAAAACTCGCTGGTATTGCACCCGACACATTTACAAAACTCCGCCGTAATCAAGAAGTGGCTTTATCTGTGCTCCTAAAAATTGCAGATGTACTTGATTGCGATGCAACAGATATGATGAGTTTCATAAAAGATGATGCCCCTATTGTTGGACTGTCAAGATGATGACAATTAAAAAGTCAGTTGCACTCAATGTAAATTTGATGGTCTCAAAACAATAATTTTGCCAAAAATGCGGCTTTAAGGTCCGAATATGACGAAAAATGAAAAAAACAATACAATTGTAGTATGATATTCACAAAGGACGGTAAGTGAAATGCACAACATATCTGAAAGCATAGAAACTATAGGCAGCATAATTGATGAATTATCAATAGATGAAAATAAGATCAGAGAACAATACCATAAAATATCACTCAGAAGCAGAGATACAAACTTCTATCTTTCTACTATTGGTGATTTTAGTTCTGGTAAAAGCACATTGATCAACACTATTATTAAGCGAAAACTACTAAAAGTTGCTCACGCCGCAACTACCGCGGTTCCTACTTATATTTACAGAGGCAAAAACAATCGTATTGTTGTCAATGTAAAATGCGATGACGGTAAAATATACGATCTTTCCTCTGAAACAGATATAAGTAAATTTGAAAAGAAATATTGCATTCAACTTCCACAGCAGATTGATGAAAAAATTTCGCTTTTGACAGCCGATAAAGAACTGTCTTCGAAGATTAAAGAGGTTAATATCGAACTGCCGGATGATGAACTTGTCAACGGCCTTTGCATCATTGATACTCCTGGAATCAATCCAGGTGCAGATTTTGCTGAAAAGCACGCAGATATAACAAAGTACATACTCAACGAAAAAGCCGATGCTATTATTATTCTTTTTCCTGCAGATCAGGCATATACGCAATCTTTTGAAAAGTTTCTGAAGGATAACGCAGAATACTTCATGAAGGATGCAATATTCGTTGTTACTATGATGGATAGAGTTGACGAAGAAGAACGGGATGATGTTATTAGATTTGTCAAAACAAATCTTCGCAACAACTTCCACTTAAAAGACCCCCAGGTGTTATCGTGTTCTGCAATGCTATCTGGCAAAGACCCCTATTGGACGAACAAATTTATGGAATTTGAAAAATGCTTGATGGACAAACTGGCACAGAACAGACAACGAATTGTAACCGAAAGACTTATAAAGTTATCTAATGAATTGCTGAACTCTATTCAGAGTGAAATACTGAGTCAAAAGAACGGTTTTGAAAAAAAATTGTCGGTTCTTCAAAGCCACTCTGTTCCAAATCTTATCTCTGTTCTCGCAGACAGCAAGGTTGCAGCTATTGATGAGTTGTCAAAAATCCTAACTGAACATAATGCAGCAGTTAAAAATGAAAGTGCATTTCTTGAAAACAAGATTATGCAGAAAGTTAATGCTGGTCTCAATGCTTGTGACACGAGATCGGGTGTGACAAAATATGTCAATAACTCACTTGCATCAGATATTGAGAGTGCTTGTAAAGATATGTATGGCACATCTACACGATATACTCAAAATTTAAATAAAGCACTTTCCTTTGCCATTTCCCGAATGATTGAAAAATTAAAAGTTTATTACGGAGAAATTGGAAGTGTTTTACCTGAAAGCACATCGCTTTCAACATCGGAATACCAAATAGCCATAGCAGACAAGCTTACGGGCTTAAGTGGTATTATTGGTGATTACGAAGGAAAAATTGATGTTGCAACGGCAATCGGAGGTGCCGGACTTGCGGCGATTATCTTGACCGGATTGGGACCCATCGGATGGATTATCGGAGGAGTTGCGGCTTTGATAGGCGGAGACAGATTGTTTGTTGATTCAACTCGAAGCAAGGTCAGAGAATCGGTATCAGGAAAGATTTCAGACATATCAAAATCTGTTGTGCAGGAACTTTACAACGGAATGCAGACAAACTATAGCAAAGCAAGAAAGGCATTGGAAATCAAAAAGGACGAGCTTGTTACTCAATATCAACCAATTTACGAAAATCTCGAAAAACAGTTCACCTATGAGAAGTTATCCCTTACTCTCAAAATAAAACATAGCGAAGAACTTCAAAATAGGATGAAGGCTGTCTTACAACAAATAAATGATATACAAGGAGAGATTACAGGATGAATGAAAATATCTATAACAAGCTGAATGCGCTTGCAGAACAAGCCGGATGTTCTCAGGTAAAGGAAAGCTACAACGAAGTCCGGGTGTCGATGCAGCAAAGCATTATGAAGCAATATGCCGTGTTGGGTGATGTCAATGCCGGCAAAAGTACAATCATCAATATTCTTGCTGGAGAAAAGAAGCTCCCCGTCTCCGTTAGATCAAACGAACACGGAAAAGTTGCTTTTGTTGAATCGGACAAGTATAACTGCAGATGGATTGAATTGAGTTCTTGTTCATATGTGGGAGACAACTTAGCAGAAGTCGATTCTCCTCTATGGCACATTGATGCAGCGATTTATGTACTGTCCGCTACTACCCCTTTTTCTCAGCAGGATGTAACTGCTATTAAGGCGTGTATTGCTCATGGTGTTCCTTGTTCTCTTGCTTTGAACAAACTTGATGCGACTGATGAATCGGAAAAAGATGAGATTATCGCTTATATCAAGACACAGGCAGAGCGTCACTTTGGTTTTGATTCGCTAATCGTAATCAACACTAAAGATGAGGAAGCTACCAAACAAGTTATTATGAACGAATTTGTTTCCGCAGAGGACAGCACGGACATCAGAGACTATATGCTTGCAGTAAGTTATGCAAAGACATTAAAAGAGCACATCGCAGCAAAATACGACGCTATGAAAGAGAAAATGCATGACAAAGAGAAGCAAACCAAGCAGACAATTCTTGATAAAATGGCTTGGGATAAAATCAAACTTGATGTTGAAGTTCGCAAAATGAAGTTGATTGAAGCAATGTCCGTGGAAATGAATGGGCTATATGCGGATTGCATTGCTATTCTCGCAGATAAAGCAATGCTTGCTAAATCTCCCAAGGAGTGGTGGGAACAATCACTTGAAAAAGAGTTCCGCAGTGAAATTGTCAGAATTTCAAACAAGATTGACCGGTTAATTTGCTCTCAGTTTGCCAATGACCGAGATTGGCTTGTTCAGACGGTGGAACGTAGATTCGGTTCAAAGCTTTCCATCGACACAAAAAACTCGGATACACAGCTGGATGATGTGATTTTCGGTGTTGCCCCAGAAGGATTGAACAGTACCAGAAAAACGAAAACTTTGGCAATGGCTGGATTGGTTGTTTCGTCAGTTGCTTTGTGTGGTGTTTTGGTATATCCGGTGTTGGGAATGCACAGTATTAACGCTCTTTATTGGAAACTTGCGGGTGTCGCTGTGGCAGGAACCGGCTTTTGGACATTCATGGAAACCAAAAAGGAGAAAACTGAGAGACAGCAGTGTTTGAAATCCGAAATTGCCAGATACATTCTTGGTAGCAGAGATGATAACATTGAAGTGCTAAAGAAGAACATTGAATACGGATATAAACGCATGAGTATATCCATTCAAGATCTGCAGTTAGCAACTGCAAAAGCACCTACAAACGAAGGTGACAGTAAGGTGCTTGCAGAGTTAAGGCAATTTCTGATACAAACCGCATGTGCGATGAAATTGTCAGTTCCTAACTTTCTAATGAAGAATAAAAAAACAAATTAACTACAAGGAGAGACTATTATGAATACAGCAGTATTTAAGGAAACAGTCAGCAAGCTTGATGGACAATTGGACAAGCTGTTGGAAATCGCTCAGAGCACAGGTACACAGCAAGATATTGTTGAAAAAATCAAGACGCTAAAAGAAAAAAACCAAAGCAAGAACTTTAAGGTTCTTGTTATGGGCGAATTTAGCGCTGGTAAATCCACTATGATAAACGCTCTAATAGGCGAACCTATCCTTCCTGAAAGAGCATTGACAGCTACCGCAATTATCACCGAAATCAAATATGGTGCAGAAAAGAAAGCTGTCATCTACCCTATTAAGGGCAGATGGAAGGGCGGCGACGCTCCTTTTGATGTTCCCGTCACCGAACTCAGAAAGTATCTTCTTATTAACCATAATATCGGTGATGCTGATGGTAAAGATATCAATACAATGGAGGGAAATGTCATTGCTTCTCCGTTTGAAAGAGCCGAGGTGTTTATGCCTCTTGACATTTTGAAAGATGGTGTTGAGATTATCGACTCTCCCGGTTTGAATGACCCTGCAAGCCATGGTGATATTACACACAAGTATCTTCCCAACGTACACGCTATTATCTATTGCGTAAATGGATTGAGAGCTTATAGTCAAAGCGAAAAAGTAGTTATTGAAAACCTGATCTTAAAACACTACACAACTCCCATGTTCCTTGTTACTCGATATGATAATGTGTGTGAAGATAATGAAAACAGCGGCGGCGATCCTGAAGAACTTAATATTTTCAGAAAAACTGTAACCGCAGACCTTGCAAAACATACCGATTTGGTTAAGTCCCAATACACATCAATGCTCGATGGAAACGGAATTTTCTTTGTGTCTACTCGCGACGCAAAAAGAGCAAAGCATTCCTCTCCGTGGGATACTGACCTTCTTGAAAAATCCGGATATAGAGACTTTGAACGTTACTTGAGTGACTATCTGATTAAATGCAAGGGTGACGAACTCTCCAAGATGATTGTCGAAGGCATCAGAACGGTTGGAAACGATGCTGTCAAGAGCCTACAAGAACAGTACAATGCAGCGGATCTTTCTTTGGAAGAATTTGAAAATCGAATGAATAATGTTAAGGCACAAATGGAATCCGCAAGAGCCCAGGCTGAACTCTTTGTTGAAAGTTTTAAACTTGAATTAGAGAACGCTCTCACCGAACTCAAATCGACTTGTAAATCTATGCCCAAGGAAGCGTATGACCTGATTGATAAGTGGAGAAGTACATATCAGTGTTCTGTAAAGAAAGAAATGCTTCACCCCAAGAGAACTGCAGAAGCAATCGCCAAAGAATTTGAGGTTCATATGCAGGGACAGTACGAAAGCTTTACTGTCGAATGGACAGAAAATGTTCTTAAGCCGGAAGTATCCAGAAAGATGAAGAAGATTGGAGAAAAGCTGAAGAACAGAGCTGGAGATCTTGATGAAACAATCAACGACATAAAAGTGGGACTGAACTTAACTCATACTTCTCCGGACGAAATGAGTTCTACCAGTTCAAAGGTTGCATCGGTCGTATATGGTTTGCTAACATTCGATGTGATTGGTGCCAGCTCCGGTATGGCATTGGGAATGGATGGTCTAATTCAGGGAATCGTAGCCAACATCGGAATTAACCTTGCAATTTTGCTTGTCTTTGGTTCAACAGTTGGTTTACCCATCATAATTGCCGGTGAGATTGCTCAGATTTTGATCTCCGGCGGACGAAACAAGGCAATCATCGAAAAGAAGGTCTGCAACAAAATTGTTGAAGAATATAAGAGAATTCTTTCTGATCCCACTGAGGTCGATACCATGTTCAACAAAATATATAATCAGCTTAAAACTGAGTTTAGCAAACTGAGTGAAGAAGCGAAAGTATCTGCATTTGCAGACATTAAGCAGATCGAACGTGATACAAAGCAACTTCACGAGGATAAGAAAAAAGGTGAGGAGGCAGTCCAGAAACGTAAAGCAAATATCACAGCATGGATTGCAGATATCAACACAATTATCGAGACAGCAGAAATAATTCGCACAGACGCATTGGGGTAAGAAAAATGAAGCCACGGCAAATGACCAGAATATGGTCATTTGCCGTGGATAAAAAGGTTGGTGAAAATACGATGGAAATATCGGTATGTATATTTAACATGGATAATGATGAGGCAGAGCTGCAACGATTTATTGCTGCGGTCTTATTTCATGCTGATTATCGTGCAAAAATTTTGTCGTGTTCTGGGGAAGCGGCGCTAAGAAAAACAACAACAAAGCATCCGTATGTTGATTTGTTGTTTTTGCCTGCAACATCATTTGGAATCGGTTTTGGAGAGGAATTAAGAAGGACTAATCGTACCACAACGATTGTGTTCTTAGCAGATGATGATAAAAACGTCTTCAAGGCATTTCGCTCGCTCCCGATAGCTTATTTAATTGATCGTAAAGATAAGCAAAAGCTTTCTGAGACGATTTTAAGAGCTGCATCATGGGCGATGTCTGGCAAAAAGACATTCTGCCACGAATCGAGGACACAGATCCTACAATTGAAATATAAAGATATTGACTATTTTGAAAGTGAATATAGGATTGTCCATATTCATAAAACAGATGGTACATACGAAACAATAACCGCAAAATTAGATGAGGTGGAAGCAATGCTGCCCTCAAACTACTTTTGCAGATGTCATAAAAGCTATTTGGTCAATTTAGAAAACATTGCCACAGTCAACAAGTCTGAAAAGACAGTTTTATTTAAGTCGGGAGCAAAGGTGTTTTCAAGCAAGGCACAGTATCTAACGCTGATAGCCGCACTGAAAGGAGATGTGATTTGTGAAACCGTTTGAATTTAAAGATATCAATAACAAACTGCGTGATGCAAATGATAACCCTATCGAAATTCCACCTATCCCGAATGACGATATGCTTGAAAGGCTCACAATACAAACAATAAGTGATTCAAATATGGAACAGGTACGTTTGATTTCTAACATTGCTGATATAATTGATGAAGATGATGAAGGGTGGAAATTTAGTGATGTACCGTCCAAAATAACTAAACTTACAGTAGAAAAAATTATGATAGAATTGACCGGCGAGAGCTGGTTCAGCAATGACAAAGAAGATGGGTATAGTGTCGGGGACATTATTGAAACGCTTTCCCAAAAAGCGTTCGTTCAACTCTCCGAACTCACTATTGCAAATATAAAAGCCTGCCTTGAAAACGGTGGAAAAATAATAGCTTATTTCCCTGATTTAGTATGGAGGGAATACTTTAATCGATTCTCCTCCCTGCCAAGCGAGGTATTGGGAATGCGAACCGTTGAAATTGTAAAGTTGATTGATAATGACGTAATAATCATTAACGACCTCTCTTCAGCTGAAGGTAACAAAAAGCAATTAGATATGACTTCATTTGCTTGGCTCTCTAAAGATGGCTGGATGTTGGAGGTGTATAAATGAATTACAACACAGATTTTAAGGAATGGCTCAACAGCATTCGCTTTTCCCGAAAAGTTTGTATGCTGATTCCGATGGAAGCCTGTATGGGATATCCGATTGTTGTGAAGCAAGGTATCGAATATATTATCCCCTTTTTTAAGGTTTCATCTATCGAGAAGACAGATACACTCTCTCCGCCATTCGCATATTTAAGGATCAACTATCCTTCGGCAACAATACTAACATACAACAATCTTCGTACTCTACCTGATTGGGAAAGTATTGATTGGGATGTAATCACCGAAAAGAACGAAAGCCACACAACGACATCAAAAATAGTAAATTACTACAATACGATAAGTAGTCACGAACATATGTCGTATATCGCTGAACAACAAGATGAACTTTTGTTGGATTGTTTATACTCACAATCTGTAGATAGTAACAAGGTATCTTCTCTTGTTGTCTGGTACAAAAAGCTGATTGCTGAAGCAAAAAAATACCGATAAGGAGAAGTCACTAATGAAAAATGTAGAACTGTATATTGTTCCTTATGCAAAAGAAAATGAGGTAAAGACTCGTCTTGTTGTAGACGGTAACAAGATTGACAGTAAGGATAATCGCCTGACAAACTTAGTGGTTTATCAACCAATGCGGAAATGGTTGAATCCGTATAAAAAGAAATTATTTGTGTGGGACGGATTGCTTGCAGAAATAATAGAGGAATTTAATGACAAGTCCTTACATTTTGTTTTTCATGGTTGTAAAGCGGACTTCACTATATTCAAAAAAAGTATTCTCCTACAGCAAATTAATTTGAATAGAAATGGTGGAGCTGTTGAGGTTGCTTTTGAATTTGTAGACAAATGGAACCCTAATAAAACGCTCAAAGAATTGATTGATATTTTAGATGATTTGCGTGTTGAAGCCGACAACTGGGGTGAGGATGAGATCATTAAAGAGATAGATCACCTAAAGGGTGGCATTTGCTCCTGCACCGTAACCATGAAACCAGATTACATGTCTTCTTCAAATGAACTGAGGAATGTGCTTCAAAACCACAACATTGGACTAAGTAATGATTCGGAATTAACTATTATCCCTGTTGATGGAAGTATTTCTGTTTCCGGCATTTGTCATTTCCTCTCATCATTGATTGAGGAGAATGACGCAAATAAAAAATATATGGTTATAAACACTTCGACGAGAGATAACGAGGTGTTGTTTGATGCTGTCGTCTCGCTTAATAGTGTGAGCGATTCAAATATTAAGTACATCGAAAATGATGGTGAAAACTATATCTTGGAGATTGTAAAGATATATTATCTTTCAATATTTCCTATCGCAAAACAAAAGGCAGTAAAAATATTACATATGTTTCCCGATCACGATACAAACAATTTCCTAATTGATATTTCCGACAGGATAGATAACCTGTTTTGCATCAACCATAAATAAATAGAAAGGACAAGTATGATTATGAATGAAAATAATGCAATGGTAACAGCAGAACAATCGACAAATGACATTGTTCCCTCTGAAAAAGCATTGGCTGAAGCGTTGGATACAGCCGATAAAATAGTTCGGATGCAATACTTAGCGGAACTTGATAATATGGAAATCATTCCTCTTTCTGACAAGGAAAAGAGGATTGCGCCTGAATCAAAGGTTAGACTCTATCATATGGCTTGCCTGACTTATGATGAGAACGAAAGTATCTCTGATAAGTTATCTGGAGTATTTAATTCGATAGCCGGATATGATGCTACCGCTGTATTTATTCTGAAACACGACGGCAGTAAAACTGATTTATATATGGGCACAGCTTGTGATGATCCTCAGAAAGTACAGCTCGCATCAAGAACCTTCTCTCGTGCTCTTTCAGGCAATTTCCCCGGTTGTATTTCTGAAAGTACAACCGAAACGCAAGTTAAGGAATTGCTTGATAATGTAATGGATTATGACCATGAGGATTCGTTGGCAATTGCTTCTATTTCGAGCATTGCCTCTACCAGAGGTGAGGGATCTTCTTATCTGCAGGGCATGGAAAAACTTGTAGATGGTATGAACGGCATTCCTTTTAATCTTGTGATTTTAGCATCGTCTTTATCTCATAAGACAATTTCCGCAATAAAGAATGGATATGAGAATCTTTACACGCAATTAACTCCGTTTCATAAGCTGAGTGCGTCTATGTCTGATACTGATACACAAAGTTTTTCTCGTTCTATTGGCGAGTCGCTTTCACAGACAATGACAACATCGGAAGGAAGTACCGATTCAACAACTGATTCAACCGGTATGACTCGTACACTTACAAGAACAAAACAAGACGAAAAGACGAAAAAAGATAAGGCTGTTGACATTTTTGCGGCTGCTGCAAACGTAGCAGGTGCCGTTGGCGGTGCTGTTCTTGGTGGTGGAGATTTCATATTTGCAAGTGTTGGTGGCAGTATCGGTGGAGCGATTGGTAAGGCTGCTCAAACAATGATCCAGACTCCTACCGCAAGCACTTCGGAAGGTTCTTCTGAAAACAAGGGCATTTCCATAAGCAAAGGAAAGAATTATTCGGAAAGCAAAGCAGAAGGAAAAACAGATTCTACTACCGATACAATGGGAGATACTCACTCTATCGGAAAAACCATGCAATACTCTATGGAAAATCGTTCGATAGGCAGCCTGCTTTCTGCTATTGACGTTCATATTGACCGCTTGACTGCTTGCGAAGGTAATGGTGCATTTCAATGTGCCGCATATTTAATGGCTGCTGATCAGGCTACTGCAAGAATGGGAGCCAGCTTATATCGTTCATTATTAACAGGCTCATCGCCCAAAGCAAGCGTTTCTTATGTGAATGTATGGCAGGAGCACAAAGATACTGCGTTGCTCTGTGAATATATCAAGCATATGAAACATCCTCGTTTCTCTGTTGGTAACGAACTTCTAGGAGATGTTACCGCAACTACTACCGCTTCGTCACAGGACCTTCCGTTGCATTTTGCATGGCCAAGAAAGTCCCTGCCTGGTTTGATGGTTACTTCTCATGCGGAGTTTTCTCGTGATATTATCAAAACAGATGAAAACGATACAGGCGTTGTAATCGGAAATATTACACACATGGGCAGTGTAAGCGACAGCAAGGTAATGTTGTCTTTGAATGAACTCAGAAAGCACACGTTTATTGCAGGTCAGCCTGGTTCTGGTAAATCGAATTTCTGCTATGTTCTGTTAGATAGATTGGCAAAATGTGGTGTAAACTTCTTGGTTGTTGAGCCTGCAAAGGGCGAATATTCTACGGTCTTCGGAGGCAGAGAAGACGTTAATGTTTACGGAACAAACAGCAAATACACTCCTTTATTGTCTATCAATCCGTTTGCATTTCCGGATGGAATTGATGTCCTTGAGCACATGGATAGGATTATCGAAGTATTCAATGCAAGCTGGCCTATGTATGCAGCTATGCCTGCCCTATTAAAAGATGCACTCGAACAAGTATATGTTTCGTGCGGATGGGATTTGTTGACAAGCACTTGCTCTCATGAGGTTCCCGTTTTTCCGACGTTTGCAGATCTTCTTAATATTCTGCCGAGAGTAATCAAGGATGCTTCTTATTCGCAGGAGGTTACAAGCAATTATATTGGCTCATTGGTTACTCGTGTTAAGTCAATGACAAATGGCATATGCGGACAAATATTCTGTTCTCAGGAAATTGATAACAAGAAACTGTTTGATGAAAACACCATTATAGATATTAGCCGAATTGGCTCAGGCGAAACAAAAGCTCTGATTATGGGTATTTTGATTATTCGTCTGCAAGAACACCGTTCTTGTAAACGAACTGGAATCAATCAGGATTTGCGCCATGTCACCCTCCTCGAAGAAGCACATCATTTGCTCAGGGCAACGTCCGGAGCACAATCTATGGAGAGTGCTAATCTTCGTGGAATGTCTGTTGAGATTTTGACTAATGCTATTGCTGAAATGCGCACATACGGAGATGGTTTTATTATCGCAGACCAGACGCCTTCTATCATGTCTGAAGCAGTAATCAGTAATACAGGTTCAAAGGTTATTTTTAGACTTCCTAACATTAAGGATAGAACTCCTGTTAGTGAAGCGGTTTCGCTTAACGCATCGCAAATTGAAGAAATCGCTCGTCTTAATACCGGTGTGGCAGTTGTTCATCAAAGCGGATGGCTTAATCCTGTTTTGTGTAAAATTGATCTTTTCCCATCGGATAGTTTTTGTCCTTTGGCTTACACTCCCGATGATGTACCTAAAGACCGTCTGCTAAAGTCAAGAGGCGTTTTCCTTGAATTGTTGCTTTGTAAGAGAAAGAAAGTGGATGCACCGTCAAAACAATATTGTATTGATGCGATGGACGTTTTGTCTTTAAGCCGTGATAAGAACGACAAAAAAATCGCTCAGTATATCAAAGAATATCTTATTACAGGTAATATGACATCCTGGGCTTCCTTTGATGAAATGTGCAGAATAGCCAAAACCTTGGTTGACGCAGACAAACTGTTCAATCCGTTTCCCAATGACCCTGCTGAGTGGAACAGAAAAGCATATGATTACATGACGGATTATGCTAACACAGATGAAAGCACTATCACGGATTTCCTTGCTGTTTTAATTATTAGCAAACATTCTGTAACTGCTCAAGCAAAGTCGTTTTATTTCAAGTGGTTAGCGTACAAATAAATAATTTGACAAAAAATGCACATTAAAAGGTCAAAAATACAAGGAACCAAAATTTTGAGTCGAATTATGCTATACTTTGTATGTAATCAAGAAGCCGTGAATAAAATACAAAAATATAATTGGAGGTAAACCAAATGACTATTCAGGATATAAAAAAGGTATTGGTTGAAAACAAAAAGCTTGACAAAGTTCAGGTAGAACGAGTTTCCGAAAAGATTGAGGCACTCTCTCCTGACATTCGAGAAGCGCTTGAAAAATGGATTGAAACAGATACCATCTCAAGCCCAGAGTATGCAGGACTCGATGTGAACTCTATTTTGAAAGCTCAGCCTCATATGACCGTACTTGCAGCATACCTCTCTCGTGATTGGTTAAGAAGAGATCCCGTCGCCGCTAAAAAGTCCATTGAACACACAAAACATGTGGTAAGAATTAAAAGATAACCAAACGACTTATATGGTTACTTCAGATGTTAAACAGAAAGATACAGGAGGATTAAAAATGTTGGATTCTGTTGTTGACATTTTTAGCGGTACACTGTCTACAAGCAAAGGATTTAGCGAAGGAGTAAATAAGACTCCTGAAAATAAAGAAATCAGAAATTCAGAGGCTGTCGAATATAGCGAAGCCGACATCGAAAGAATTGAAACTGCAGCTGATATTATGGGTGAGATTTTTACAGATGAGGTGATTTCTAATTGGGAGAACCTGTCTGTTGAAGAAAGAACATCTTATCTTAATGAATACTACGCTCAGGCGGGACAAGCTCTTGGCATAGACACAAAAGGTGTGTATGTTGCTGACTTGTATGAGATGTACGGATATGGTACACAAGGTGTTAATTGCGGAGACGGCTATTTGGGCATAGATATCAGACTTGTGGCGGATTCTTCTCAATTAGAGGAACTGCTGAATACTACTACGCATGAAATGAGACACCAGCTTCAGACGGATGCCCTCAGAAACCCTGACGCTTTCCCGGATATTCCCCAAGAGACGTTGGATCAGTGGGAGTATGAATTTACCAATTACATTGATCCTTCATATGATTTTGAGGGCTATCAGAATCAGGCAATCGAAACGGATGCGCAAGTTTTTGCTGAAGAAGTTGTAGATAATTATTTGTCTGATGCAGGAAATGATACATATTGATGATTTATTGCATTGACAAAAAGTCCATTAATCAAAGGTCACTGAAAAAGTCCGTATCTCGAAAGAGGGTAACCGCCCAATAATCCCATGTGTACTGAAAAAAGAACGCCGTTTAAGCGGCGTTCATAAAAATCATGAACAAATCAGCTTTACATGATCATCCCACAGGAGAAACGGTCTCAACATCTGAGGGTCCGGCCTCTTTCCGCAGCAAAGGCTCTCCGACAGGACCGCCGGAAGATTAGTAAACAGATATTGAAAGTATTTCCGCGGATTAAGTCCGTTCGCACAGGCGGTGGCGGCGAGACTGTAAAAGACGGCGCTTGCCTCGGCTCCCCTGGGCGTGTCGGAAAAGAGCCAGTTTTTACGACCGACCACAAACGGCCGGAGAGCCTGTGAAAAATTTTCTGTAAGCAAGTCTTCTTTGATATAATAAAAATAACA
>JAEAME010000550.1_pt1 | contig 37052 bp, 25 predicted proteins | sample 8958731 | NCBI WGS metagenome assembly JAEAME01 (sample SAMN16933194, study PRJNA681113) | bioreactor sludge metagenome | isolation source: anerobic bioreactor sludge (Control) | place: India:Bengaluru | collected 2018-10-24
GAAGGATCAGGACCTGGGCTAACTACTGGAAAACTGTGGGCACATTTCGGAATCGGAAGCGCAACAACAGTTGATAGTATCGTTGTGCAATGGCCTACTGGCGCTGTTGATGTAGCCTTGAATGTTTCCGCTGATAAGTACTACACTTTTGAGCAAGGCACTGGCATTATTAGCGGTGTAAATAAGCGCGGAAACAATGCCATTCCATCGGGCTACGCGCTGGATCAGAATTACCCCAATCCCTTCAATCCATCGACTACCATACAGTTCTCCTTACCAGTAAGGAGCGACATTCGGCTCGTACTGGTAAATATGCTGGGTGAAGTGATAACAGAGTTGGCAAATGGAAACTTTGAAGCGGGTCGTCATCAGGTTAAATTTGACGCTTCCAATTTATCAAGTGGAGTATATTTCTACAAATTGGAAGCTGGTGAATTTGTCAGCGTTAAAAAACTGGTTTTGATGAAGTAACAACAGCTATTGCATCAGTGAAGAAAATATGAAAGGGGAGCTTGAGTTCAAGTTCCCCTTTTTTGTCTGTCAATTGTGAAATTCGCTGCTTTTGGTTTCTCGTTGGACTAGTCGGATTGCCGGAAGATCAGTCAGAATTTAAAAATATTTTTTTCTAAGGAGATTGTGTCATAAGCAGATGCGCCACTGGCGCATTTCAATTTTGAGAGCAAATTATTTGTGCTTTTTGTTTCGGCATGAGTTCGCTATCAATTTCTTTTTTTCTTGCTCATTGCCCAGCGAATCAACTTCACCCATAATGACCAATTTCGTTGTTTTGATTGAATTTCATCGGTGCTTTCTGCTCGATCCAGAGCATCTTCCATTAAAGCGTCATGCAAAGGTCGTATCATCGATAGCCATGGTAATGTTGCTTTTCCTGTTACCTGCATCTCAATAATATGACGCAAAAGAGTCTGATTGGCGTTGACCTCTTCAATCTCAAATCTATGGTATCCATCGAAACCTTCGGGCTTCAGAAACCTAAATTGAATAAAAGCGCCAAGCTCATATTTTTCTACTTTGTATCCAATAGGACCATGTCCTCCAATTGCGCCAATCCCGAGCGGGCGATCTAATTTCATGGCAGGCCATGTTTTATTTGGCCATAGCTTATCACGCTCTGAAGCCAGACTGTCTATAAGAACACCAATTTCTTTCGCTGATTTGCTAATAGTACGTTCATGAATATTCCTGACCTTCATATCTGCTTCCTAACCAGTCATTTTTCACATTTATCTCGATGATCAGATCGAGTGAAGTCAAAATCATTTAATTAAAAATAACCAAGTTTGAAAATTATGGTATCGCTAATCATCTTGACTCAATAATGAGTACTTCAAATTCCTAAGCCGACACTAAAAATATGAATCGCGTCAAACACTCCAAAATCAATATACGAATAATCAAAATAAAAAGTGGTTGTCCCCAATATTTTGTGGCGAACGCCGCCGCCAAAAGTAAGACCCTGCTCAGAGTCTTTGGAAAATAGCTCTTTATAGCCTGCTCGTAAAGAAAACATATTATAAAAGACATATTCGCCGCCGATATTCATGTATTCGACATCATCGCTGGGATGGAGCGCGTCAAGCGATAGGATCAAATTGCTGTTATATGCTCCCTTGAGCATATCCATGGAAACGCCGAAACGAAACATTAGAGGCAAGTCAAAATTATCGGTCAGCAATCTGGCATTAATATTGGGATTATTGCCAGAGGCGCTGGGATCCACATCATGCTGAACCTGCAGATCGCGCCCCTCCAACTGCATTTTGGTACCATAATTTGTGATGCTCATGCCAAGCGTCAAGCCTTTGAATTGAGTATCAAAAATCGCTCCAACATCGAACGCAAAACCATAAGCATTGCTATGATACATCCGCTCATTAATAAATTTCGTGCTCAATCCGATCGCAAATTGGTCGGTCAAATTCCGGGCATAACTTAATCCAAAAGCATAACTGCCGGCATCAAACAACTCACCCGTGCCATCGGGACTCAAAATCGTGGTTCGCTCGATTTGATCCATGCCCAGAAAAGTGGCATTTAACCCGATATTGCCCAGATTGCCGAACGATAAAACGGCGCCCGCGTAATTGAAAGACAGATCGGCCAGCCATCGGGTATTGCAAAATGTGGCAGCAAAATTGTTCAATTTGGCAATTCCGGCAGGGTTCCAGTACATAGCAGTGGCATCATTGGCTAACGATACATAGGCGCTGCCCATAGCGGTTCCTCTGGGACCCACGTCAATTCCCAAAAAACTCGCAGCAGTCGTTCCGACTTTGGTTACTCCCTGAGCAATCGCCTGGGCATTAATCAGGAGCAGCAATCCTAAAATGAATACAATATATTTTCTCATGTTTAGTACTCCATTTTTTATTTATATTAACTTGCACCGATTCCACCCGCCAATGAGCGGATGGAATCAGTCTGTTATAGCTTCTCAGTTATTTAACAATCACGAATTTCCCAATTTTTTCACCCAGATCCCCCGCATCGATGTGATAAAGATAGATGCCATAAGAGATTTCCAGATTATCACGTGATAGCATGTCCCAGATTTCCGTGCCATCGGTAATCGAAGCTTCGTGTTCGATCGTCTTTACCAATTGACCTCTGACATTAAAAATTTTTATAGTGCATTTCGATGGCAAATGGATAAAGTGAAGCTGTCGCTCGCCGCGTCCGCTGGCATAAGGATTTTGGGGTTCCCAGGAGTTGGTAGCAATATATGGATTGGGAACAACTCTAATCTTATCCATGTCTGCCTTTGCTAAATCTGGATCTATTGCTGAAGCTACCGTTGTAAATTGGAAAGAATCATGGGACAGGAAAGGCTTATCCAATTTCAACGTTAGTACATCACCTGGACCTGGCGTTATTGAATCCGCCTGCGTGGGACTTGTAATATTAAATACAACCTGCCAGCCGGCAACCAGAGAATCCATATTAGTCAGGAAAATGATTTCATCGGATCTGCGGTTGCGCAAGTTAAATGAAAATTTGCCCGCTTCGCCGGCATTAGCATGTCGCTCTCTGAAAGCGAAGTCCACCTTTTTGTTCGTGATCGTATTCATAATTGTGAAGTTAACCGGAATGGGGGGCAATTCTTCAGTCCCTCGGAAATAACGTTTAGATGTATCAATGCCGACATCAGAAAAAATAACCTCAAAATCGCCGGCGACTAACTTAATGGGTTGAGTAGCTGGTACTGGAACATAACGTCTGAAGGTGTAAGCTGGAATTCCAGCTTTATTCCAACCGGAGTTATCCGCATTGACATTCAGCTCATCAGGATTGCCTGAGAATGACAATTGAAAGCCATGAACAATAGGCAATCCTTCCAAGCCGCCGTCCAAGGGACAATTTGCTAACACGGTTTCATTAGCTGTTAGATCGATGAGGTTAAAACTCTCGGTTGAATCCAGATTATTCGCTGATAAAGCCTCATTGAAGAAAATTTGATAAGTGTGATTATCCCTGATTGAGTCAGGGTCAAAAATCGAAAACTGAACTGCCCCCTCAGCCGTATTATTAGCTCCGCTCAAAATTTGAGAATCTTTGAAGTCGCCGCGAATATATCCAGCCGCCGGGGCTGCCGGTCGGACAACGACAACATTGGTTCCTTTTTCAATTTCGCCAGAGGCTTGAACAGCTACAAACTTGGTACATTCCGATGGATCAATTCCTAAAGTCGGATCGCCATGGTCATAAGAAGTTACTGCATAAAAATATTCGTAGCCATTCACTGCGGTGGTGTCCACCCAAAAATGTCTCAAGCCCGTATTGTTTCCCAAATAAAAACGAACGCCTTGAGTCGTCACAGCCGCAAGCCCGGAATAATCATTATCCAGATCGAACTGAGCAATTGGCGTACGGAAGGTAACGCTACCATAGCTGTCAGTAATTGGAGCCGCGTCATTAAAGCCAGGGTCTGTAGAGCGATAAATCCGATAGCCTTCAAAATCTCTATGATTATTGGCAGCGTCGCCGATTGGATCAACAGATGATTCGGCAAAGTCATTCCAGAATAACGTGACTTTATTGTCGCCGGCTGCGGCTTTGACCGTTGGGATATATGGTGCTTTCGCGAAATTATAATTTTGATTGTAGGCTTGTGCAAAATAGCCTTTATTTCTGACCAAATCGTCTAAATCAGTACCGCAGGCAAGTGCCATTGAAAACCTTTCAGTTTGTCCCGGAACAAGGGGAAAATATCCAGAACCATACAGCAATTCCACGTTCGCAGTAGCAAAGGTGTAACTGAACAGACCCGGCGCCAGCCCGTTCCACATTTGTTCATCATCGTACTGAAAAGTCGTGTTCCAATCGTACAGAAAGAAACTCGTCAAGCCTAACATATCAGTTTCATCGATGTCAGTTTTATCAAAATGGGGTTCACCGGGATCCGGATATCCATTTCTTTCACCTATATCGGGTCCGGGGTACTTGGGACTACCTGGAGCCACTCCATCAGCTCCGGTGTCATCCGTAAGCGCATCCCAGTCGCCATCATTATCAATCCCATCATCACGTCGTTCATCAATCAACTTATTATCTACTCCATTTCCAGTTATGTAGTCAACATATTTATATCCGGTCCCGTCATCACCAATATAAAGATAATGCAAAACGCCGGCTTCATCCACTCTTCCTCGGTTCTCGTCGATCAATCCATTCAGGTTATCATCAAATAAATTATCGCCGATCTCCTGCAGGTTTTTTCCTGCCCAGAATTTAAAAGATCTCCCGCCTAATTTAACAATGAGCGTATCTTGTGCGGTTTTGCCAAGCTTTGAAAGAGTGTCTGCTAAGGTCGTCTGGCGGCGTGGGAATTGTGGATCACTATAATTGATAAATATAACTTGATCATTAAGATTAAGTGCTTTTTCTTGAAACAAGGCTTCGGTGATATTGCCGCCGCTTCCATTTCTACCGTCATTATCGTTATCAATTCCATCATAAGGATTCCCGGGACTCTCTAAGAACGCGCCGCCCATATATCCCACCGGGCTCCAGCTTCCAGCGCCGAGATCATCATGATCCCACATGTAGGCGAGATCCAGATCTCGATTATAAGCCGCATCATCATCGCCGGCATCAGCGCCTTGAGTCGATTCGCCCATGTTGTTTCCGACTTTGAAGCCAAACACCATTTTATCGTGTGTATAAGTGCCGATGTTCTCTAAATCATAAAGACAAAAGATACCGTCTTCAACGGCTGCCTTCGCCCATTGGAATCCTCTAACATACATCCGAATCCCTAATCCTCTTCTGTCGATATTAGTGCTGTCCGGGTAAAAAAGAAATTCTTTGTTTTTATAGTCATCAGCAACAAAATAGCTCTCTTCATCGGCATTAAAAACATCTCTGCCAAAATAGCCGTTCCAGGAACCAGCCCAGCCATCGGCAGAGTATCGTGCGTTGTTTGGATCAGCAATGTCTGGCCAGAACGGCGGCCAGGAGCCTGACCATTCAGCCGAGCCTCTTGCCATCGCAATTCGATCGTTGTCGGCATTAGCAAAGCCAGGCAATGGCAGGAATGTCCACCATTCGTTGGTTACTGGATCTCGATCACCGCGAGTCTGCGAAATATTAACGCTTTTATTTTCACTCACAATATGTGTCAAAGCGCCAGAAGCATCCTGCACCTCCGATCCGACCATCGGATTGCCATCGACAACATAATAGTGTCCCGAGTTAATTGGCCATTCACCGGCGACTTCCAGTGGATGGGTTTTGCTGCTCACCCGACCGCCAAAGGTGCCATCATTGAAAAAACTGGTTCGGAATTGGTTGCCAGCGTGCACTCCAATTCGAGATTGGCGATCATCTCCATATAATGCTTTTAACTGGGCAAAGAGTTGTGAAGCGGCCAGTCCCATCAGGGACAGGATTATTACAGCAATAATGAGCATTTTCTTCATGCTTTTATCTCCTAATTCTAAATTAGAATCCAAAATTCAGACCAACATGGATCTGACGCGGGGCAGTGTACCAACTTGGTTGATTGACATAATCCTCAACGGTGCTGACCCTGGCTGAATTATATGGTACGGTCGCAGGATCAATATTGGTGGTATAGTCAGGGGAACCAGTGTCGGCATATACATTGGTCGCATCCCTCTGATCCAGTAAATTATACACATTTATAAAGAACTCGATTGTCCGCTGCGAATCCAGCTTTATCGCGCGGTTTATAGTCAAATCAATACCTTTTTGTGCAGGTCGGCGTTCGCTGTTGGTGGTCAGCCCGGACACGGCCGAGGCACCGACCGCTTCTGATTTCGGGAAACTCGGCGTATAAGGTCGGCCGCTCCAATACCTTCCGATCAGCGAAAAAGTCCAACTGGAAATATCATAAATGACTTGTGCATTGGCAGTGTGTCGCTGATCCCAATTCATTGGCAGCAGCGTTAACACCGGAGCGCGGTTCGCCAGGGCTGAATTGTAAGCATCCTGCGGATTAGAATATGTGCCTTCAGCAGTTTGGAAGCTGTAGTCGGCGCGAAATGAATAGTGATTCGACAATCGCTTTTCAAGCTTTAAGGTTATCCCTCGGACATTGGAATAGTCTTTATTTTCAAACATCGAATATGCTACGCCAGTTTTGGCGGTTTGTACGATGGGACTGGTTCCCACCCAATCGCGCACATCTCTGTAAAACAGTGTGACATCGACCCCGACTTGCTCAGTGATCTGCTGCTGTAATCCAATTTCGTACATCACCGTCTTTTGCGGCTTTAGATCTGGATTCCCAAACAGCCCGATACCCGATCCACTGGTTATTTTAAAATCTGGATTGGTATAAAGGTATTGAAATTCCGGAATCTGGAAGAAATGACCATAAGAAAAGTGAATCACGCCCCGCTCGGTAATCGGGAAGGCGGTGCCCAATCGCAGGCTCAGCGCGTTTTTCGCTTTTACCTCCTTCTGCATAAACTCTCTTCGCTCATCAGGAGTATATTCCACCAACTGGTCCTCTGGTACGGTTGATGAATAGTTTTTATAGATATGTTCGGGTTTGAATGGAGCATAAATGTTGGGATCTTCTGGATCAGTTGGAACCGAAGCATTGGCATCAAAATAATCAAACCGCAAACCGACGTTGAAAATGATACTCTTGAACTCGGCTTTATCTTGTACATAAGCTGAGAACTCCTGAGGTTTACGATTATAATCATGTCGGTAAATACTACCTACCTCAGGAATAGCCGGCTCAAAAGGTGTAATCGGCTGTCCACTGGCATCGGTCTTCGGCACAATCTGAAAAGCATGCAATTTCAATTCATGCAATCTAACTTCTGATCCAAATTTAATTTGATGGATGGGATTCACCTGGCTCGTTGCATCAAGCTTGCCAACCCAATAGGCTGAGCTACGTTCGGCATTCGTAACGTCCATCCCTTTATTCATAAAGCTATATGAAGTTGGCTGATTAATCGTTTCTGGCTCAATATAGCCATCGGGTCCGTTGGGATCTGGCACGTACTCGTATCGCCCACCCTGGGCAATTATAGATTGCAGGTGAGCTTCTCCTTCAGCAGTGAAAGGATCAAAAGTTTCCGCTTCAATCCCTTTAGATTCATCGGCGATGACACTGACCAAGTATTTGATTGAGGCCGTTGCATTTTCATAAACATATTGTTCTGATTCAGAAGTATATCGGCTGAGACGGAACTCGTAAAAGGTGGCCGGCGACAAAACATGGTTAAACAACAACGTTGAGGTCAATCCTGAGCCATGAGATTGAGGTAAGCCATAAGGAACGTATTTGAAATCATGCACATTAAATTGCTGAAAATTAGATTCCCCGGTGGGATTGAATTGGTAATCGGTTGAATTAAATCTGAAATAGTTCCGGTCACGTGTCGATTGATTCCAAAACAGGGTTCCACTTAATCTCATCGTGGGATTAACTTGATAATTCAGTTTGCCCTGCAAAGAGATAGTCTCATTGGGATTCATTGCAACCAGTGAGCTATCGCCGGGCGTGCCATTCGGTCGAAACCAGTTTCTTCCATAAAAATAACCCTCATTATAAAAGTAACGCCCATTGGTGAAAAACGTCAATTTATTATTGGTGAGGGGTACAGGTCCCCCAACGCTAAGTTCTGCGTTATAGATCGGGTTAAATTTTGAAAGTGGATTTTCTAATTCTCCGGCAACAACGTTGGTAATGCTGGTCATTGGATCGGCTTCGGTCTTTAGCGAAGGATATAATCCGAATACCTTATCACTGCTGATATAATCGCCGCCATAAAGCCTTAACTGTCCCGAGTATTTTTTGCTCCCTTCTTTGGTGATAATATTAACGATTCCAGACATGGCCTGGCCATACTCAGCATTAAACGTTCCACTGATCACCTGCAGCTCCTGTACGGCGGTGTTTTCAACAGTGACGCCCATTCTTCCGTCGTAAAGATCAGTGGCAGAAACGCCGTCCACCCAATAGGCAACTTCACCCGGTCGGCCACCACGAATATGAAGTCGGCCATCCGATTCAATGATGCCGGCATTCAATCGCAGCACTTCCTGAACCTGTTGTACTGGTAGGCTCTCAATTTGATCACTGCTCATCGATGACAGCGATGAGGTCATGTCTTTAATGATAAGGTTTCTTTCAGCAGTGACCACAACTGCTTCTCCTAGATCCAGAACCGTTGCCTTTAAAGCTACATCAATTCTGGTTGTTAGGTCCACGCTAACTCGAACGTCATTATATTGGACCTGCTGATAACCTATCACAGAAACCGTCAAGGTATAAATTCCTGGCGGAACATTTAAAATGACATAGTTGCCATTCATATCACATGCGGCGCCCATTGTCGTTCTTTTGATCATGATATTGGCGCCAATTAAAGGCTCCCCTGATTCAGCATCAGTAATTTTGCCTGCGATTTTTCCGCTGGTGCCGGCATATATTATGCTTTGATCCAACGAAAATAACAGCAGCGCCAAGAAACAGATTATCAGTTTTATTTTCATGTGAATTACCTCTTGGTTTATTTTAGGTTCAAGTATTTATTTGTCGAATGTAAATAAGTTAAGTCAAGATTATCCCCAGTACACTATTTCCTGCTCCATGAATTCAGATCTATTATCCAGCATCCAGTATCTAATACCCATACCCATTTAATAATCCAAATTCTCGGAAGCTATCAACGTCGGGAAACCCGGCACAGCCATCGGATACGGTACGCCAGGACGCATACCCACAAAATCAATATTGGTTAATTTAATTTGTTCAAATTCATCATAATTTATTTTGATGGAACGACGATATTTCTTTTGTAAATTCAATATGTAAGATTCCCAATACTTCATCACTCCTGGTTTGTCCTTTGTATCAATTATTACCTGTTTTAAAGCCGATTGAATGATGCTGGTTTTCTGGTAATCTGCCAGAAAAGCATCCTTCCACAAAGCTACAGTTTGATTGATTTCCTCAGAATCGTTCAATGATTTCTCATAAGCTTCCTGAGTCAAAAAATGATCCCTCAGCATATCGGCAATGGCGAGCTGAAACTGTGCAGCGAAGTTGCATTCAGTTTTAAAATCAGATACGGTCCATAATTTATCGTCAAGTTTGAACAGTGGAGCGTCTAAGTTTATCTGCGGCTCAACCGAAGTGATTTCAGGAACCCTCGGGTTCAGCGTATCATTTTGATCCCGACTGAGATACTGCTCCATCGCCCAGTCGGATAAAATTTTGAATGATCGCTCATCAAACTCTATTTTCTTCCCCTTCATTACATCGGCTTGATAAGAGCGCCACAATTTCAGCGCCTTTGTTTGATGGATTTTTTTCTGCACCTCCTGCCATCGCGCTTGCTGCTCCACATCGCTGATTACCGGGTAATCGATCCAATTCAAAACTTTTATAACAATATGATCACCATTGCCCAATTTGAGCGGACCAATTACTGCTCCCGGGTCTAAAGGTTTGGTGAACAAAGCTTCATGAATCGCATCATCTTCGGGATCTTGGTACTTGACTTTTTGGATTGGTTTTTTATTTAAAAACTCCTCGACTTCTTTAAACATTTGATCGGCGAGCTGCGGCGCTGAATCGAGCTTCGCTGTTATTTTTTCAGCAAGTTGTTTGTCCAGTAAAGTGAAGAACTCCAACGCATACTCCCGCATCGAAAGCTTATAAGCATGGCTGATTTCTTGAGAATCTGTTTGGATTTTCTTGAATGCAATTTCCTGGTAAAGCTGATCACGCATTAATTGTTCTTTGATACCTTTTAAGGTGCTTTGTAATGCAGAGGGCAGTGAAGTCACCTTATGTTGTTCGGCTTCCAGCGCCAGAATTTTTTCAGATATGAGATTATTAAGTGCGGTTTTTTTGCTTTTGAAATTTTGGGGCCTGATGGTCAGCTCGCTTCTTCTCAGAAACTCTTTGACTGAAATTTTTTTATCACCGATCCGAGCAAGCATGATTTCATCTGATTGTTTTGTAGATGAAGTACACCCCAGGAATAAAATGGCAGGCAACAGAATGAGTGGCTTTAATAATTTCATATTTTTTATGAAATCTATTCCCATTTCATCAAAAGTTGAAAATGGTTTTCAGCATTAAATTTCCTCATATTATCAGTTCAAATATGATTGAACCGATTTAATAATACAAAATATTAATCTAATTGTCAAGGGAAAAATTCAGCGCTTTAACTTATTTATATGCTTTGAATTTTGAACATTAATCATCGTGATTTATCCGTCCGTTTCCTGCCTGACTGAAAACAGGTTTTGGTGTTTATGTTGTAATTTTTGGAATTTTTAATGCCCCATTACCAATCTTCTGTCAATTCAATCTCCTTCGGTCTATCAATAGATTCGTGTCGCAGTTCGATCAATGAAAGACTATTTTTTGCCCCCATCTCCGAGGTGAAACTAACGGTTCATAATCTCAAATGAAAAATTTTAGCTTGTAGCTATCTTTTCTCTTGCGAGATATGTTTCGACGTACTATATTAGCTCTGCCAGTTATATGGACACCACTTCTAAATAGATAGCCATTAGTCTTTATTTCAAGAGATATTAACTATTGACTTTTTCTAAAAATTTTCCCAAATTCCTTCCGTATGTTTTTGCCAATTCCGGTGTCTAACCAATATACAGAACCGCCCGAATGATTACTTTTCTGAGGACCAGGTGCAGGATCACGAACTCATAGCAAAAATTAAAAGCGGCGATACGATTGCTTTTCATGAATTGTTTAAACGTTACAAAAGGTTGGTCATCAATATATCCTATCGATTGGTTGGTAACAAGGAAGAGGCTGAGGATTTAACCCAGGAAGTATTTCTAAAAATTTTCAGATCAGCAAAATACTTTAAGCATCGTTCTAAAGTATCGACCTGGATTTACCGCATCGCGATCAATCTATCGTTAAATCACTTGCGGACGAAAAAATATCAGCAGTGGTTTTCTCTTGGCGATGATTCAACGCCGAAAGAAGATAAAACCTTCGTGCTTTTTTCCAACGAGTGTCCGGAAAGCGATTTCGAAAAGCAGGAACGGGAAAAAGTGGTGATGAATGCGATTAACAACCTGCCCAAAGACCAGCGCGTGGCGGTGATGTTGCAGCGATATGAGAGTTTGTCCATTCAGGAGATCGCAGCAATTTTGGATTGCTCCATCGGGGCAGTCCAGGCTCGTCTGCATCGCGCCAAAAAAAATCTGTACCAGAAATTGTTGCCTTATTTGAAAGAAATTTCATAAACAGAGTATGTTTTTGAAAATCGCCGTGTCTAATCGATAGAGGTCTTTTAAAAATATGAACTGTAGGACAATCAAAAATCAATTGTTGCTGTTTCTGGATAATGATCTGCCGGAAACGCAACATAAAAAAGTTCAACAGCATCTCGCTGCTTGCCCTGATTGCTCGAAACGCTTGAAACAATTATCGAATATCTGGCAATTTCCCGAAGCAATTGAAGAAATCGAGCCATCAGGCAAATTGTGGACAGGAATCGTTGCAAAACTACCGGCGCTTAAAAACCGCCCGGCGCTGCTTTTTAATTTCTGGGAAGCGATTACAGCCTATGCTGTTCCCATTGCGGCAACCGCAATCATCTTTATTAGCGTTCTGGTAGGAACTTACCTCGGCAGCCGATCAGCCGACCCAGACTTCACTTTTTCGAAACCGGAACCGATCAATGCCGCAAAAGCAGATTTTGTAACAACTTCTCATCTGGATGCGTTCGATGACTTGCCGCCAGCATCCATTGGTGGTGTTTACCTGTCTTTACAGACCAATAAATAATGAGGAATTGATTTAATGAAGAAAAAATTCATCGTCTTCGTCATTGCTTTGCTGATGATTATCAATCTGTCAGCTTTAGCTACGATTGGTTACCATCGCTTCACTGGCAGCAAAATTGCTGGTTCAACATGCCAATTAACCGGCGAAGATTATCTGCATCAGGAGCTTTCGCTCTCGCATCAGCAAATCGATCAGATGAAGGCACTGAAGCAATCATTTCAGGATCAGGCGAATAATATTTCGGAACAGCTTTTCATGAAGCGAACCGAATTGGTCAACCTCATAAAAACCTCAGAACCCGATAGCGGCAGGATTCGGCAGGTACTCCATGAAATCGGTTCTTTACAAACCGAACTGCAAGGGCATGTGATTGAATCAGTGCTGAAACAAAAATCAATTTTATACACGAAGCAGCAGGAGAAGTTTTTTGCAATTATCAGCGATCACCTCATTAATGAAGCGCGATGCAATCAGGCAAGAACATTGAATTCCATTGAAAACAATTGTATTTCAAATCATAATCACCCTTAAAACTAATAAGCCATAGGAGGCAAATTACATGAAGAGATTTAACATGATCACGGCTGTTTTACTGGCTGTTATTTTTCTTATGGTGTTCGCCGTAAATGTCGGCGCACAGGATAAGAAAGAGATAACGAAGCAGGAAGTGAAAGTTCAGAAAACAGAAAAAAAAGACTGCAATCCTGAGAATTGCGCAAAATCATGCCAGGAAAAAATGGCTAAGACCGAATGCAAGGATCATGATCCTGGAAAATGCAACCACGAAAAATGCGATTGCGGCCTGACGCCCGGTTCCAAAGAGTGCGTTGAAAAACATGCGAAAGGCGAATGCAAAGAGCATAAATCAGGTGAATGCTGCCAGCACGATCAAATTAAAAAAGAGGCTGATAAAAAAGAGATAGATAAAAAGGAAACTGATAAAAAGTAGAGTTGATAGCTTTGCCAATATAGTAATTTTGATTCGCGAAGAGATGGTGATGTTTGCCATCTCTTTTTTTTATTATGGATTTTGCTGAAGTGAATAACAAGTTTACAGCCAACCTATTATTCCATCGAAACTACGCTTGCTGCGGATAAATGAGGTGTACTCCCTCTACCTGCGGCCAAACTTTTCCTTTTAAAAATAAAACCTCACATAGGGGTGGACAACGCTTGATGATCGGTCGCTTAAATTATCGAATTTATGAATCATTTCAAACTTTAAGCGACCGGTCAGTCCACATATATCTGAGCTATTGCTTTTATAGCATTTTTTATCTTGCGAATTTAAATTCGATTCGCTATATTATTAAAGTAAATACCAAATTAAAATGATCTGGGTTAAAACCTGAAAAATTTTTTTAATTTATCTGGCGCAGCATCAAAAGTGCTTTAAAGCTTTAAAAGATAGCAATACATAGATGAGTGACTATCATGCTAATCAATATATTGTGGTACAAGATCATAAAAATGAACTTCTGATGCAGCCCCCAATCATATTATTTTTTCATAGCTACGTCTGCACTCGAAGAGTGTCTTTGAAGGCGTGGTGGGCAAGAATTTATTTTGTTACTTGACCTCAGTCAAATTGATTCATTGGGCTTCAACTCATATTTATTATAAAAATTTTTCAACTGGTCATTCATAATATGTCTCTATAATCTGAATTATTCATAAGTTTCTGCTCCGCCAATTGGCGAACTAAGATGTAAAGTTTTTTCTTGGCGTCTCTGCGTCTTAGCGGTTTGAGAATAATTTAGGGTAAAATGAGCGGGAGGAGCAAACATAAATCTGAAAAATGAATTATAGTCTCCTGTTTATTTTTCAGTTGTTGGAATTGCTCTTAAATTGAAATGAAAGGAAAAAAATATGCTCGGATTCTGGATTCTTCTGGGTCTTATCTTTTTAATCGCAATCTGGATGATTGCCATCTATAATAAATTAGTGCGCAATAGAAACCTGGTCGCCGAAGGCTGGAGCGGTATTGACGTTCAGCTCAAGCGCCGGACTGATTTGATACCTAACCTCATCGAATCTGTCAAAGGATACATGAAACATGAGCGAGAGTTGTTGTCTAAGATCACTGAGCTACGGGCAGCAAGCATGACGACTGAGGAGATAGCTGCAAAAAGTCAGGTAGAAAATGCTCTATCCCGTTCGTTGACAAGCTTGTTCGCCGTGGCAGAAAATTATCCTGACCTGAAAGCCAGCCAAAATTTTCTTGATCTGCAACGACAATTAGGGGAAGTCGAAGATCAAATCCAGATGTCGCGACGTTACTATAACGGAGCCGTCAGAAATTTCAATATTCTTATCGAATCGTTTCCCAGTAACCTTATCGCTCGACAATTTAATTTTACTCAGGCAAGCTTCTTTGAGCTTGAGGATGTAGCCGATCGGGCGGTTCCGAAGGTTAATATTTAATCAATTTTTAGCGATCCCATCCGACTGCGGATGGAATCGGTAAGAACATGAATTTACAGGAGATCTATGAAAATTTTATTCATGATCCTGATGATAATTTTAACCTCATCAGAAAATCAGGATCAAAACAATACGGACCAAAAGAATGGATTTTATGTGGAGATCAGGAATGAATCAGAAGCCGATACCGCACAAGAAGAATTCATCAATATGGCTTCGATACGTTTATTTCCGATAGATTCGGTCTCCATCAAGGGTAGTGAAGGCAAGCCAGATCGGGTATGGATTGGCGTCAACTTGTGTCTGCTGTTGGAGAAAAAGCTGAATCTTGCCTGCCAGAAGATCAAAAAAATTTCTATTTCATCGCCGGATGGCTACGAGTCCGTCATCTCTGGTGAGTTGCTCTCCGCCCTCAAAACTGGAATTTGCGCCTTTGGGATTAAAGGTGAAGCCAACTGGCCAGCAAAATATGGTTACATGCGTCTGCTTTTTTCCGAACTGCGCGCCATGTACTGGGTCAATTCGCCTACCAAGATGATCATTGAATTGGGAGAAGCTCAAAGCGCTTCGAAAGGCTATGAATTCTATTTCATTGATGCCGAGAATTTTAATAAAATAAAAAGGAAGGATTTGAAGGGGAATCCATACATCGCCATCGATGATATTCTTGCCAATCTTAACATGCGGGAACATGGATTTCGGCTCTTAACGCAGGATAGTCTGTTCAGAGAATATGGCGCCAATAACATCAACCGCCGGCTGGTGCTCCAGCAGGAACCTGCTGGAGACTGGAACCTGAGCGGCATAGCAGTTCCGTTAGGTTTAAAAACAAAGAATATCTTTCTTTTCGCTACTCGTAATAAAGTGCTTTTTTTAAAGGCTCTTTCCGGCTCGGAACAGGAAATTTTTTACACCGGCTATGTCCAAAGTATTTTTAAAGATCTTCCTGAAAACGCAGCTATAACGATTGAAACTGTATTGCGCGATAAGGAGCGAATGCCTGCAGAGCCAGTGCATCTACGGATCGAAGAGGTTCCAAATTTATTTCGCGCGATCGAAGAACAACAAAAGAATAATAAGGACTTTGATCACGTCCTACTGAAAATCGGCTCAAATTAAATGAGGAGATGGTCTTTGAAACGAATCCTTGTTTTTATGATCTTATTTTCCCCCTGCGTCAATGCGATGCCACAGCATATTATTATCTTCCCGGCAGATTCAGCACGCTTTGTGCTCTCCGCTAAAATTGATTCTGTCTTTATATTCGATCAATGTTTGGGAGTGACGGCCATGGGAAAGGATTTAGGTCGTCTTCAATATCGCAATTTCGGCATCAACGGAGACTCGATTCCACCAAATTTAAAAATTAATAATCCGGTCGGCGCCATCATGTATTCATCAGAATTTTCTGCCATGGAAATCCCGATTATCATCGCCCGACAAAATCGCAAAATGCCCCTCGATAGGCTGCTCCGGGAGTATTTCTTTGGATTAAATGAATTCAAAGGACAGTCAGAAAAAGGCGGCATTCGTATCCATGTCTGGCAAAAAAAGCAAGAGGATATTTCTTTTTTGATCTTCCTGAAGGATGGGCGAATCATAGGCAATTGCGATCGCAGCGCTAATGGAGAGCTGATCAAAAATTTTTCACCTTTTAATGCTCAGCTAATTCATGAAGCCATCGATGAAATTGTCGGCGTATGGATTTATCCACCAGAAATAGGCAATAATGATGTCACTGGTGAAATTCTGAAACTGCTTCAGCAGGGTCCGTTGCTCGTAGAGTATTGGGATGGTTTAAGCTGGCATCTGCTGGAAGAATGCTTCCTGAGCGATACAATCAAAGGCTGGATTGATCGAGCAGAGATTGGCTATTCCATGTTTCCACCAGTCACTGAGACAAACTATTGGGCAATGATTTCCGGTGGATCGATTGATATGAAAAACAAAATGCATCTGTTCGATTGCCTGGATTCACTACGTATTCCCTATCAGATTCTGGAAGGCGAGAAAATGATTATTCCAGTTCAGGGAAAGGTTCAATTGCATACCGGGCAGACCCCGGAGGCAAAAGATGAAAAAGTCTATGGCTCCGCTCTAAAGCTGATAAAGCCGTCATTTCCGGCATTACTCTTTCTTCACTATCATGGATTGGACGATTTGGCACATTCGCTCGGTCCGTATGACCCTCGGAGCATCAATCATGTCAGACGACTGTGGCAGTGGCATCTAAGTCTGCGCCGGTCCTGGAATGGTAACGTATTGATCATTTCCGACCATGGCTCTCATGCGATTACGCCGGATGATAAGTTTCTTAAAAATCGTGCTGATGAGGGCACGCACGGTAATTTTATTTTTGAAGATATGGCAGTTCCCTTCATAATCGATAAAGGCAGTGGCAAAACGCCAGTTGATTTCAAGCTCAGCTCAGATCAAGCGAAAAATATCTGGGAGCTTCTGGGAATAACGAAATCGTTGGCTTCGGATTCGCAAGCCTGGCAATCCGACGCGCTGGAAATCATTTTTAACGGAAAAATCAATTCATTCAGCGCTGCTGATGTCCGCTTATTTCATCACGAATTTCAATTCAACTTCACCCGAAAGGGAGCTGAATATCATGGGAAATTCCAGGGCACTGAGTTGAAGACGCTTCTCGATAAATTTGATATTTCCAGCATCCGCCAGATCATTGCCCATTCTTACGATGGTCACCAGGTTATTTTTTCCAAAGAAGATTTTATTGATAATAATTTAGTCATCGGACTGGATGCTGCTAAAAAGCAGTTCGCGCTCTATCCCATGAAAGATAAATTTCCCAATCGTATTGTCAAACAGTTGCAAAAGATAGAAATCGATTAGTTGGTTAACTCCGGATAAAACGATTTCTAATACTGCTCAACATTTCCCTAAAACCTCCACCCCATCGGGTGCCGGTTCAAAGGGGGAAAGGGGAGATGTTTAGATGAGGTCTGATTAAAATAACCCCGACATTTAAATTTTAGGGACCCAAGCCATTTCATTGGCTTGTTCGAATCCATAAAAGATGACGTAGAAAAAAACGCCATGATAAAAAAAATAATAATTTTAGCAAACAGCGTTTTCATTTGTTTGATGATGACCTCTTCTCATCTTTACGCTGATGAAGTGGAAAGGATCACCAATTACCGCAGTCATATTGCAGTGCATCGCAATGGCAATTTGATCATTACTGAAACGATCAAAGTGATCAGCGCTGGCGAAAAGATACAGCGAGGGATTTTTCGTACTTTCCCGACGAAATATAAAGACCGATACGGGAATCGGATTCAGGTTAAATTTGAAATTCTGAACATTACCAGAGATGGAAACCCAGAATCCTATCATATCGAAAATGCCAGCAATGGCGTTAAAATTTATATCGGCAGCAGCGATGTATATTTGACTCCCAAAGAATACACTTACACGATCGTTTACCAGACGAGCCGCCAACTCGGTTTCTTTAAAGATTTTGATGAGTTATATTGGAACGTTACTGGTACGGATTGGGATTTCACTATAGAACATGCCGAGGCAGTCGTTGAGCTTCCTCCCGGCGCCCGGATTATTAATAAAATAGCTTATACCGGAGGACACGGTGAACAGGGCAGAGACTATACCATCGATTATCAGGGATCCCGCCAGATCAAATTCACTACGACCTCTCCCTTAATGCCAGGCCAAGGATTGACCATTGCCGTTTCCTGGCAAAAAGGTATTATTCGTGAACTCTCAACAAAAGAAAAACTAGGCTTTTTCTTTTCCGACAACCAAAATACATTAGCTGCATTATTGGGAGCCCTCATCCTTTTAGTATATTATATTCAGGTCTGGGTGCTGGTCGGCAAAGACCCTGAGAAAGGCGTAATCTACCCACAATTTGCGCCCCCGACAGGCTTCTCACCGGCCGCAACCCGGTTTGTCTTGAAAATGGGATACAGTGATCGGGTTTTTTCCGCTGCTATAGTAAATATGGCAGTGAAAGGATATTTAAAGATCAAAGAACAAGATGATGAGTTTGTCCTCATACGAACCAGCAGCAACGATTCAGATCTCTCTGCTGGGGAGAAAAACATTGCACAAAAGTTATTTGGCAGCAGGGATAGGATCGAACTCAAACAAAAAAATCAAGTGACGATTCAAAGCGCTATTTCAGCTCTGAAATCGAGTCTCAAGCGCGATTTTGAAAAGCTCCATTTCCTGCGTAACTCCAATTACCTCATTCCTGGGATTATCATCACGCTGCTGACCTTAGCAGCAGTGATCTTCATTTCCCGGGATCGAACTGGCGCTATCACGATGAGCTTCTGGATTACGGGCTGGACAATTGGCACCGCCGTATTGGTTTATACGACAATCAAAGCGTGGCAAAATGCTTTTGCGGCGCATGGTGCTGGATTATTTAAAAAAGGCGCCGCTGTTTTTATTACGTTCTTCACTTTGCCATTTGTTGGTTTCGAGATTTTCGGCTTGTTCGCATTTTCAAACCTTACTTCGCCGCTAACCGGATTCCTGGTGATCATCCTCATCGTGATAGATATCATTTTTTATCGTCTGCTCAAAGCACCTACAATTTTAGGTCGAAAAATGATGGATCAGATCGAAGGCTTTAAAATGTACCTCGCAACAGCCGAAGAAGATCGGTTGAACCTTATAAATCCCCCGGAGAAGACACCTGAATTATTCGAAAAGTTATTGCCGTATGCCCTGGCGCTCGATGTGGAAAATGCTTGGGCAGATAAATTTACCGATGTCTTAGCCCAGGCAACTCGCGATGCTACCACCAGCTATTCTCCAGCCTGGTACTCCGGCAGAGATTGGAACTCTATTGGCGTCAGAGGAATTGCTTCAACCCTGGGCTCATCCCTTTCCAGCGCGATCTCCTCTTCAACCACTGCCCCTGGTTCCAGCTCCGGCAGCGGCGGCGGAGGATTCTCCGGCGGTGGAGGGGGCGGAGGCGGTGGGGGCGGCTGGTAGAAAGATGGAGTCTATCCGTCCGATTGATGGACGGGCTTTTTAAGTATCGAGCAAATCTGAAATCCCTTGCAGATTCACTAACTCATTGCAGGATGTCTGAACTTGCTATTAGACTTTTGTTTTGAAAAATTAAGTTCAGCTCTAGTTCATCTTTTGGAATAAAAGTGAACTCTAAAATAATTTAATAGAAAATTTTATAAGAATAAAAAACCGCCAGTTTTATGTCTGGCGGCTTTTATTTTTTAAATCAAATTTGCGACACTACCTGCATTTCGGCCGTGGCTGGGCTTCTGTTGTTGGCAATAGAGGCGAATTGAACAGCATTCTATCAACCAATGCCTGCTTGAGACACTTTCCAATCAGAATCTCATTGGATTGAGAACACACTGAAAGCTGCCCACGGAGGCTCAGCCGCGAAATCCGCTTCGCGAAGAGCGATGTAGAATTCAGGGATTCCGGAGTAGGATTGCGTTCCAAGGCTTTTGTTGGGTATCCTGAGCTCAGAAGGAAGCGGACCTTCATGTCCCTGGAGAATCAGCGTAACCACAGCCTCACCAGAACCTGTAAATTCCTTAGCATGGATCGAGAGAACTCCGTACTTCGACTCGCCTAGGCGCTGAGTCTGACCGGCATGGACCCGATTCGTGTACCAGTATTTGGGTTCGCCTTCACCCAAAGGTCCCAGCTCTTCGGATGGACGCCAACCCATATCGCGAAGTCGCTCGCGAGTGAGTACGCCCACTGGATAGCCTTGATGTTTAACAATCAGACCTTTTTCTACAGATTCCAGCGCAAGTGGACGCGACGCATAGAGATCCTCTGTCTGCTTGGGAACGTTCATCGATGCAACGACAGCAGTGCGCCGAGCCGCGGTGATATGTAGATCAATAGGTTGACCCTCTGGTGTGAATGCGTACACAGAACTTGGCTCAACAGCAAGACTAATGTCAGATCCTCGGAGCGCATTGACCAGTTCGCCGACTCCGAGCACTGCTACAAGTCCGACGGCAATCCACGCAGCCCATGTGGAGACCGTCTTGTTAATAGGCTTAAGCACAAGGGCGATTACCACCATCCCTACGAAGGCTACAGGAAGGCCCAGGCTCGCTAAGAGCTTCAGCATCTCCATGTTTTTCTCCTGATCCCAAAGTGGAACCGATTTAATGGTGAACTGCTACTATTCAAACAGAATACTGTCCAACCTCGTATAATACTGTTCATATTTTTTGCCTTAGATAATTGCCAGTTATTTTATCAATTATAAAAACAGAGCAGCGAAAAAATTGCATTAAAAACGTTGATTATTTTCATCAAATTAACAAATTTAAATTAAAAAGTCAATACTTTTTATTTGCTTTTTATAAATTAAGTTGCTATTATTTAACTAGGATAAGTATTTTGTGTTTTTGGCTGGTTTTATTGTCAAACCATTGAGTAATCAAACTATAAAGTTAAGTTTTTAGCTGAAAATAGAACGTTTAGCCATTTGACAGTCAAGTTTGATATTATTTTTTTTCTGCAACGGCAAACGAGAACAGCAAAGGTATTCAGCACATCGATGGGCACGTTAAATCATTAATTCTTTTGTGACAAATATCAGAAAAGAATCGATGCTCTTTTTCAAATGAATGCCTTTTGGTACAAAGCAAATTTACATCATTCTCTCTTATGAAAATTGGTAAATTTCTAATGATGCTCCTTTCACTTATAAGTTGCGCTAATCCTGGATCTCAACCAGGCACAGGGATCACGGGGACTTATAAAAATCCGATCATTCATGCTGACTATTCAGACCCTGATGTCATTCGGATTGGCAATGATTTTTATCTCACTGCTTCCAGTTTTAATTGCGTTCCGGCATTGCCCATTCTGCACTCCCAAGATCTGGTGAATTGGGAAATCATCAACCATGCCATTGATATATTTCCTGATAAAGATTTTGATATTCCACAACATGGCAACGGTGTGTGGGCGCCAGCGCTTCGTTACCACAAGGGAGAGTTCTGGATTTTTTATGGCGATCCGGATCGGGGGATCGTTATGGTTAAAACCCGGGATATTTATGGAAAATGGGATCCGCCGGTTTTAATTAAACAGGCTAAAGGCTGGATTGATCCCTGTCCGATCTGGGATGATGATGGCAATGCCTATCTCGTTCATGCCTTTGCCAAAAGCCGCGCCGGGATCAACAGCATTTTGCACCTCAATAAAATGAGTTCGGACGGGACCCAAATTTTGGATGACGGCGCGCTCATTTTTGATGGACACGAAAATCACCCAACCATCGAAGGTCCTAAATTTTATAAACGGAATAGCTATTATTACATCTTTGCCCCGGCCGGCGGGGTCAAAAACGGCTGGCAAACTGTGCTACGATCCCAATCTATCTATGGACCCTATGAAGACAAAATCGTTCTGGCTCAAGGGAATACTGACATCAACGGTCCCCACCAGGGCGCATACATTGAGTTGGAAAATGGAGAAGGCTGGTTCATTCATTTTCAAGATCGGGACGCTTATGGCCGGATCGTCCATTTGCAGCCAGTGAAATGGATAAGTGATTGGCCGGTAATCGGGGAAGATAAAGACGGCGATGGGATGGGCGAGCCAGTGCTGGTTTATCAAAAGCCAGATGTGGGAAAAAAAATCCCTTTTTCAATTCCGACGACATCCGATGAATTTGATAATGAAAAACTCGCGCTGCAATGGCAGTGGCAGGCGAATGATAAAGCAAGCTGGTTTTCACTTATAGCAAAGAAAGGTTCGCTTCGATTGTATTCCCAATCCTTGCCAGATCAATCGGCAAATTTGTGGTCAGCACCAAACCTGTTGTTACAAAAATTTCCTGCTGCTGAATTTACAGTGACCACAAAGATTTCCTCCTATCCTGAAATTTTGAATGAAACATCTGGCCTGATCATTATGGGACAGGATTACGCTTATCTGACGCTGCGCAAGTCAGTAGAAGGTCTGTCATTGATTCAAATGAACTGTTTGAACGCGGATAATCGGGGAGAAGAATTTCTTGTTGATCAGATTGTTGTGAATGAAAAATCATTATATTTGAGGACAAAGGTAGAGAACGAAGCGCTGTGCCACTTTTTTTACAGCTTCGATGGAGAAGATTTTAGTCAAATTGGCAAACCTTTCACCGCAAAACCCGGCCGCTGGATTGGTGCGAAAATTGGACTTTTCGCAATCAATCCTGATCCATCTCGGACTGGAGGATTTGCTGATTTTGAGTTTTTCAGAGTGGAGCAACTAACTCCCCTCTTTTGAAGCGACCGAAGGAAGTGCCCACCAATTGACGCAAGGGAGAAAATTTCTTGAGTGATTTTTCAGATTAAACTAATTAATTTAATGGGAAATCTTATGTCACAAAAAATCCTTTCACTTTTAATCGTTACTCTCTTGTTATATTCCTTTTCTTTTTTCAAAAAGGATAGGCCAGAAAAAATTCGCATTTTTTTAATCGGCGATTCCACCATGGCAAATAAGCCGCTGGATGATAATCCAGAACGAGGCTGGGGACAGATGTTTTCAGAATATTTTAATGATAATGTTGAAATACACAATCATGCCAAAAACGGACGCAGCACCAAAAGCTTTATTGACCAGGGGCTCTGGCAGGCAGTGCTGGATTCCCTGCAATCTGGCGATTATGTGATGATCCAATTTGGACATAACGATCAGAAGATAACCGACTCTACCCGCTATGCCGATCCACACGGTGCATACCAGAAAAATCTCCAGCGTTATATCAAAGAGAGTCGAAGCAAAGGATCGCAGCCTATCCTGATAACTCCTGTTATGCGACGCCGTTTTGATGAAAAGGGACAATTTATTGACGTTCATGGTGATTACCCTGGTGTGGTGAGAGAGGTTGCCGCTCAAATGCAAGTCCCATTAATCGATCTTCATCAGTCCAGCCGGGAACTATTCGTCAGACTGGGCGAAGAGAAAACAAAAGAAATTTTCTTGTGGGTAGAGCCAGGCAAGTACGCCCAATTTCCTCACGGCAAACAGGATAATACACATTTTTCAGAATATGGCGCCCGCCAGATTGCTGGTCTTGTCGTGAAATGTATTCAGGCATCGGATTTAAAATTAAAAATTCATCTGAAGAAATCAAGTATCGAATAGGATCGGAAGGATATTTAGTTGAGAGATTAGGTTAAACATTTTTAATGATATATTCCGTTCGGATTAAAGTTGATCTCAGGCAGTGTCTGATCAGATTCGGTTGAATAAAATGAAATGAAATAAGGTGAGCTGAGAGTCATTTAGAAAAATAGGAAGTAATAGAGAAATCTGAATTTATTTTCGATGTCCCCTGGTTCGTTGCAAGGATTTTCAGTTTGAATGTCATCTTATTATAATTCTGGAGAAAGAGATAATGCTTAAATTTCCATCCGACTTCACCTGGGGCTGCACCACCGCCAGCTATCAAATCGAAGGAGCCTGGCTGGAGGGCGGCAAAGGACTGTCCATCTGGGACGCGTTTTCGCACACGCCAGGAAAAATTCAGCGGGGTCATACTGGCGATATTGCTTGCGATCACTACCATCGCTATAAAGAAGATATTGCACTGATGGCGGAATTGGGACTCCCTGCCTATCGTTTCTCACTCTCGTGGCCTCGCATTCAGCCAACCGGATATGGGAAGCCCAATCCCAAAGGGATCCGATTTTATTCGAAGTTGATCGATGAGCTATTGAAACATAATATCATTCCCTGGGTTACATTGTATCATTGGGATTTGCCATTAGCGCTGCAAATGGAGTTCGACGGCTGGCTGAATCCTAAGTTAGCTGATTTTTTTGTTGACTATGCTGATATTTGTTTCTCTCATTTTGGCGATCGCGTAAAGCATTGGATTACGTTTAATGAGCCGTGGGTGACTGCCATCCTGGGTTTTGGGCAGGGCGTTTTTCCACCGGGTAGAGTTTCAAATAGAGAACCGTATCAGGTAGCGCACCAGATGCTGCGCAGTCATGGCAAGGCTGTTGAACTTTATCAACGAAAATATCATCACCAGAACGGGGAGATCGGCATGGTCTGCAATTGTGACTGGCGCGAGCCAAAATCCGACCGAGAAAAAGATCGGGAAGCAGCGCAGCGAGCCGTAGAGTTTTTCCTGGGATGGTTTGGCGATCCAATCTATTTTGGTGATTATCCTGAGGTCATGCGCTATCGCGTAACAGATCGTCTGCCACAGTTTACGCCACAGGAGCGGGATCAGATCAAAGGCAGCACTGATTTTTGGGGACTCAATCATTACACGACCATGTACGCCAGCGATACTGAAATTACAAAAAAAGCAGGGAAAGCTTTCAGCAACGTTGGTCTTGCAGAAGATCAGAATGTTCAATTATCTGTCGATCCGAAGTGGAAAAAGACAAGTATGGGCTGGGCGATTGTGCCCTGGGGATTAAACAAGCTGTTGCATTGGATTGATGAGCGCTATAACCGTCCCAAAATCGTAATCACTGAAAATGGCTGCTCCTTAAACGATAAAATGTTGAATGGAATGGTAGATGATCCGATGCGAATTGATTATCTGAAAAATTATCTCAGCGAATGTCATCGAGCGATTCAGAACGGGGTGCAATTAAAAGGCTATTTTCTCTGGTCGCTGATGGATAATTTTGAATGGGCGTTCGGTTATACCAAACGCTTTGGGATTTATTACATCGATTATATTAGCAAGAAGCGAATTCCGAAAAGCTCGGTAGCATGGTATAAGCAGGTGATAAGCAATAACGGATTTTGATGCGATGGCTGTTACCAATTCACTGGATTTACCAAAATAGCTTCTTCTTTAAGGCAAAGAATATTTTGGTTGCTTATTTAAAATGAAATTTATATAATAGAACTTAATAAAAAGTGCAGCTATTCATCTAATAGAAATGAGTCCAATCTAAAAATGAGTAGGGAGAAATAGTCATAGCGAGCGGGCGGATTCGCTATGATTTTGCTGAAAATTTCGTTTTCAGAGTGAGCTGAATCTATTTGGACTCAAATAAAATAGACAAATTAGATTATGCGGAGGAAATCTATGAAATCGTTTTTTGTTATCATTTCTCAAGCGATCTTCATCTTCATGCTCGCATGTGAACCGACTGTGGATCAAAACATAAAAAATGAATATCCTGAATCGTTGATCATTACAGCAGAAAATGCGACTGATCTAAAGCGAAACGATGAAGCCATCATTCTGGATGTGGAAAGCCTGAAAATCAAAAATTCAGATTTTAATCCTAATGCTTATGTAATTTTTTGTAAAGGAACTGAGCTCGCCAGTCAGGCAAACGATCTGAACCGGGATGGCGAGCCGGACCAGATTGCTGTAATAACGGATTTCAAATCAGGCGAGACAAAAAAGCTCGAAGTCCGCTATGCGACGTCGGGAACGAAATTACGAGAATATCCCAAGCGAACTCAAGCTGAGCTTTCTGTCAAAGTTGGCGGAAAATTTGTGAATCGGAAATACGAGGGCGGAGCATTTCAGAACGTGCAGTTTCTTCGAGTGCCGCCAGAGCATACCGATCATTCCTTTTATATTCGCTACGAGGGTCCTGGCTGGGAATCGGATAAAGTGGGCTACCGATTTTATCTGGACTGGCGTAATGCCAGCGATATTTATGGCAAAAAAACGTCGGCAATGGCGCTTCAAAATGTGGGGCAGGATGGCTTCGATTCCTATCACGAGATGTCAGATTGGGGCATGGATATTTTAAAAGTGGGTGAGTCGCTGGGGATCGGCTCAATTGGAATCTGGCATGATAACAAGGCCAATCGGGTGAGTCAGACCGACAGCGTGACCTGTGAGATCGTGCTGAACGGCTCTGTGGAATCGCTTATTCAGACCAAATATTTTGGCTGGAAAGTGGGCGATTCAATTTATAATTTGACCTCTGATTTATCCATTCTCGCCGGCAGTCGCCTGACAAAACATGACTTACAAATTGAACCTGACCCAGAAAATCTTTGCTCAGGAATTGTAAAATTGCCTGAGGCAGAAATCATCAAGTCATCTGATGAACGAGCGAATTGGTCGTATTTGGCTACCTACGGGAAGCAAAGTCTGGTGCCAGATTTTTTAGGAATGGCTATTCTATTTAATAAAAAAGATCTGCTGCAAATGACTGAAGATGAATTCAGTCATGTAATCATTTTGAAACCAGCAAGCGGCCGCCTGACTTATTATTTTCTTGGTGCCTGGGAACAGGAACCCTACGGAATTAAAAGCAAAGAAGTTTTCATTGATTATTTAAACAAAACAGTGCAAAAACTAGATCACCCGATTTCTGTCAATTATTAATTCAAATGCTATCGGTCAAGATGCGATGTTCGAATGACCGTTTACAATTTAATCTTGCCAGTTAAATATTTTTTGTTGTTAATTAAACATTTCCCATATAATTTGAAAGCTGGAATTGTTACAAACAGTTAAATCAACAATGGAGAATTAAAATGGATGTACGATACGTTGCTGATCCCGTCCGCTTTCCGAGAATGACCACCGCGGAGATACGGGAGTCATTTCTAGTCGAGAATTTATTTCGATCTAATGAGATTTACTTGCTTTACTCCGAAGTCGATCGAGCCATCATCGGCTCTGCTATTCCTGGTGTAAAACCTTTAACGCTGACAGCTTCCAAAGAGCTGGCAGTTGACTATTTCTGTGAACGCCGGGAAATCGGAGTGCTGAATATCGGCGCTAAAGGTCAGGTCCTTGTCGATGGGAAAAAAATCCAGATGGAAAATAGAGACGGGCTTTATATTGGAAAAGGCTCAAAAGAAATTATTTTTAATAGTGAAAATGCAAAGAATCCCGCTGTGTTCTATTTATTGAGTTTCCCTGCCCATCAAACCTATCCCACGAAACAAGCAAAGCTTGCTGATGCCGAAGCAGTCCAATTGGGTTCAACCGAGGCTTCGAACAAAAGAACGATTTATAAGTACATTCATCCCCGAGGCATTTCAAGCTGTCAAGTGGTAATGGGCTTTACGGTGTTGGAGTCAGGCTCTGTGTGGAATACGATGCCACCCCATACCCACGAACGAAGGATGGAGGCTTATCTCTATTTTGATATGGTGCCAGATGCAAGAGTTTTCCATTTGATGGGTACGGCGCAAGAAACTCGTCACATTGTTGTGGCAAATCGCCAGGTAGTTATTTCGCCCAGCTGGTCGCTTCATTCCGGAGTCGGGACCGGCTCTTATACATTCTGCTGGGGCATGGGCGGTGAAAACCAGACATTTGAAGATATGGATGGGATTGAGATAGGTGATATTAAATAAAGACAAATAAAAATTCTAAAAGGCAAATTCCAAAATACAAATAAATCTCAAATTCAAATTTTCAATGAACCAAAACATGATATAATAGATGTTTTTGTTTGGAATTTGAATTTTTGATATTGAAAATTGTCTGGGATTTGTTCTTTGGGATTTCATCGAGGAGGATATAAAAATGATTTTGGATAAATTCAAATTAAATGGCAAAGTCGCTATCGTAACTGGCGCAGCCAGAGGCTTGGGACAGGGTATGGCGCTGGGACTGGCAGAAGCTGGCGCAGATGTGGTATTGGTGGACATTCTGGATACGTCGGACAGTCACAACCAAATTAAAAAACTGGGCAGGCGGTGTGAAATGGTCGCTGTTGATCTCTCGAAGAAGGAAAGCGTTGATTCGATCATTAATAAGACACTCGAAACTATGGGATCGATAGATATTCTGGTCAACTGTGCGGGCACGATTCGACGGGGATCATCGCTGGAATTTAGCGAGAAGGACTGGGATGACGTGATGAATGTGAACATTCGGACGTTGTTTTTTCTCAGCCAGGCAGCAGCGAATGTGATGATGAAGCAGGTGAGAGGCGGAAAAATTATCAATATAGCATCGATGCTTTCGTTTCAGGGTGGGATTCGGGTAGCTTCATACACGGCTTCAAAAAGCGCTGTAATGGGACTGACTCGGTTGATGGCGAATGAGCTGGCGCCACACAATATCAATATCAATGCCATTGCGCCAGGCTACATGGCGACGGACAATACTGCGGCGCTGCAAGCTGATCCGGTTCGAAATAATGCGATTTTAGATCGCATTCCTGCCGGTCGCTGGGGCGAGCCGGGGGATTTACAGGGCGTAGTCGTATTCCTGGCTTCTGAGGCTTCAGCGTACATGAACGGCTATACAGTAGCTGTCGATGGGGGCTGGCTGGCGAGGTAACTTGTAAGGCAAAATGGCATTTTGCCCTACAGCGAACTGGAAGGATAAATTCGTATGCTCTTTTTCAAAAAAGGTTCTACAACAGATAACCTGACATTGAACGATTTAAAAACTGGTCTCTATTCTGCCCTTGAAAAAATTGGTAAAAAGAGAAAAATCCTTGCTCTTCCGCCCGATTTCACCCGCTTTCATTCCCATGCCGGCGAATTGACGAAATTTGCGTGGGAGTATTATCGCGATAAATCAGTCGATATCCTTCCTGCCCTCGGCACTCACAAACCGATGACTTCTCATGAAATCGCTACCATGTTTTCTGGCGTTCCAAAGGATATTTTTAAAGTGCATGACTGGCGAAACGGTTTTATCACCCTTGGAACTGTTCCTTCAGATTTCATCAAATCCGTTTCTGAAAATGCTGTCGAGTACGATTGGCCTGCCCAGGTCTCAAGGCTGCTGGTCGAGGGTGGCTATGATTTAATTTTATCCATTGGCCAGGTTGTGCCCCACGAGGTTGCTGGAATGGCGAATTTCAATAAAAATATTTTTGTGGGAACCGGCGGAGTTGAAGGGATTAATAAGAGTCATTTTCTGGGAGCGGCGTATGGCATGGAGCGGATCATGGGCAGAATGGATAATCCGGTTCGGCAGGTTCTCAACTTTGCGTCGGACAATTTCGCCAGGCATTTGCCAATAGTATATATTTTGACAGTAATTGGAAGAGCTGCGGAAGGCAATTTGGTGATTCGGGGACTTTTCATCGGAGATGATATCGAATGCTTCAAGCAGGCAAGCGAACTTTCATTGAAAGTTAATTTTGAGATGCTGGATGCGCCGCTTCAAAAGGTCGTGGTATATCTTGATCCGGCTGAGTTCAAAAGCACCTGGCTGGGTAATAAAAGCATCTATCGCACCCGAATGGCGATTGCCGATGGGGGAGAGCTGATCGTCCTCGCGCCAGGCTTGAGAGAATTTGGAGAAGATCTTCAAGTAGATCGGCTGATTCGTAAATACGGCTATATCGGAACGCCGAGGATTTTAGAATTGGTAAAAGCGGAAGAAGATTTAAAGGTGAATTTAGGCGCTGCAGCGCACCTGATTCATGGCTCTTCGGAAGGCAGATTTTCGATCACTTATTGCCCTGGAAATTTGAGCAAAGAAGAAATCGAGGGGGTCGGTTTTAAATATGCTGATTTGAGTAAAGTAATCAAAAAATATGATCCAAGAGAATTGAAAGATGGCTTTAATATCATGCCCGATGGGGAAAAGATATTTTTTATTTCCAATCCAGCAGTTGGTCTATGGGCGCACAGAGATCGATTTGTATAATTTTTCAAAGATAACATATTGAAGGATCTTGGCTGATGACAAAAGAGATATTGAACAGCTCCGGAAATATTTCGCGTCGGGATTTCATCAAGACTTCATCGCTGGCAAGTGCTGGTGTTCTCCTGACTGGAAATGCTTTCCCGATATCTAAAAATTCAAAAGAGCGCATCGCCATTGTTGGCGTGGGTTCTCGCTCTCGCATGTACCAGGATGCGGTACAAAAAAAATTTTCGGAATATTGTGAACTGGTTGATTTGTGTGATGTAAATTTAGGACGATTAAAGCTGGCACAGCAGCGATCGATCAACAACAGCGGCACAAGCATCCCCATTTTTGAAGCTGAGGAATTTGATGACATGATCGCCAAAACCAAACCAGATCGGCTGGTCGTCACGACGGTGGATGGATTTCACCATCAATATATCGTTCGCGCCATGGAACTGGGTTGCGACGTGATCACTGAAAAACCGATGACCATCGATGCTGAAAAATGCCAGGCGATTATCGATGCACAAAAAAGGACCGGCAAAAGGTGTTCTGTCACCTTCAATTATCGTTATTCTCCGCCGAGAACACAGGTAAAAGATTTATTGATGAGCGGAATTATCGGCGAAGTTCTATCAGTCGATTTCCATTGGATGCTCAATACCTTCCACGGCGCTGATTATTTCCGGCGCTGGCATAGTCAGAAGAAATTTTCTGGCGGATTGATGATTCATAAAGCCACGCATCATTTCGATCTGGTCAATTGGTGGCTGTCGGCGATTCCCGTTTCAGTTTATGCCACTGGAAAAAGAGAATTCTATACGCCTGATATGGCGAAGCGATTTGGATTGGATAGTCATCACGAACGCTGCCACACCTGTCATGAGTTTGAAAAATGTGGCTTTTATCTTGATCTGGCTGCAAATAAAGGATTAAAGGAATTGTATCTGGATAACGAGCAGCATGACGGCTATTTTAGAGATCGTTGCGTCTTTCGTCCTGATATCGATATCGAAGATACCATGAACGTGCTGATCAAATATGATAACAATGTTACGCTGTGCTATTCGGTCAACGCTTTCAATTCCTGGGAGGGATATTACATTATTTTCAATGGGACAAAAGGCAGGCTGGAACATCGGGCAGAAGAAAGTATTTATATCAGTGGTACGGACACGGTTCAAGGTGGTCTCAAGGCCGGGGGAACTTTTACGCGCGTCTTTCCGCTGCGAGGTCCGGCACAGGATTTTGAGCTATGGTCAGGTGAAGGCGGACATGGCGGTGGCGACCGCATGCTATTGGAAGATCTATTTTTGCCCGAAAAGAAGCTGGATAAATATCTGAGGGCAGCGGATCAGCGATCAGGTGCTTATGCGATGTTAGTTGGAGCGGCAGCCAATCGCTGTTTCCAGACAGGGCAACCCATTCAGGTAGCCGATCTGGTTCAAAATATTGGCTATCCTGATTATCCTGAAATGCCATCGAGGACTGCGCCGCTGCCAATGCCACAAAAAATATAAAAAGTCGATTTCAAAAAAATCAACCATTACAAGGGCTAAAAGCTTTCGCGAGTTTCTGGTTTGAAGCATAACCAATATTCAAAACGATTTGCTTTCGAAAATTCAATTATGAAATGAATACTCATAAAAGCGAACGAAAGGATTAAGAATGCCAAAAAGTAAGATGTCAACTGGAGACACAAAATCAACACAAGGCAAGCACGATAGCGATCAGCTTCTTCAAGGACAAACCAAACCTAAAATCGGTTACTATCGCTGGACGGTTTGTGCCCTATTGTTTTTTGCGACGACAGTCAACTATATCGATCGACAAGTGCTTGGGATTTTAGCCCCAACGCTGGAAAAAGCGATTGGCTGGGATAATGTGGATTACGGCCACATCGTCAGTGCCTTTCAAGCTGCTTATGCCATTGGTCTATTGTTAGTCGGAAGGCTAATGGACATTCTTGGAACCAGGCTGGGTTATTCCGTAGCGATGGTAGTGTGGAGCATAGCCTCGATGGCGCACGCATTAGCCCGATCAGTATTTGGTTTTGGAGTAGCTCGTTTTGCATTGGGATTGGGCGAATCTGGCAACTTCCCCGCAGCTATTAAAACCGTGGCTGAATGGTTCCCAAAGAAGGAGCGAGCGCTTGCTACTGGTATTTTCAATGCTGGCTCCAATGTCGGTGCGGTTGTTGCGCCTTTGGTTGTCCCCTGGATTACTATCACATGGGGCTGGCAGGAAGCATTTATCTTTACCGGAGCCATCGGATTTATCTGGCTAATTTTCTGGTGGTGGTTGTATGATAGGCCGCAACAACATAAAAAACTGTCCAAAGCAGAGCTTGCGCATATTGAAAGCGATCCACCTGATCCACCAGAAAAGGTTTCGTGGGTGAAAATAATTACCTATCGTCAGACATGGGCATTTGCAATCGGCAAATTTCTTACTGATCCCATCTGGTGGCTTTATCTTTTTTGGTTGCCAAAGTTTTTCAATGAAAAACATGGTTTGGGGCTCACAAAGATTGGCTTGCCTCTGGTCATTATCTATCTCATGGCAGATATTGGTAGCATCGGGGGAGGATGGCTATCATCAGCATTTATTAAGCACGGCTGGAGTATAAATAAAGGCAGAAAAACCGCCATGCTAATTTGCGCCGCCTGCGTGGTACCAATTATTTTTGCCTCTCAAATTAAAAGTCTTTGGCTGGTTGTTGGATTATTAGGATTGGCGACAGCCGCTCATCAGGGTTTTTCTGCCAATATTTTTACAACGACTTCTGATATGTTTCCCAGAAAAGCTATTGGATCAGTGGTTGGATTTGGCGGCATGGCCGGCTCAGTCGGTGGAGTCTTGCTCTCCAATTATGCCGGATATATCCTCGATTTCACCGGGAGCTATATGAGCCTGTTCATCATTGCTGGTTCGGTTTATTTACTCGCCTTATTTATTTTTCATTTGCTGGTTCCGAAATTGGAGCCTTTGGAAATTAAATGATCAAGTAAATTTTGGTTAATTGTCAATTAATGTTTGAACGAAACTACCTTATTTTTGATTTTCCTGTCGTTGTGATACGCTTTTGGCAGAGAAGCAATCTCTTAAAATAGCAGCGATTGCTTCTCCGTTTTTCGCAATGAATCTTGAATTATGACTTTATGGGTCTTGTTCCGAGATCAATTTATTCCTGTCACGAAATTAGAAATTGTCATTGCCAAGCTAACAGACATTTAACCGTCCATCTTAGTCGCCTTCGTGATATTGATAGCTTCCTGCACCAGAGGCACTTCCTTCGATCGTATTCGCAGAAGAGACATCTTTCGATCTCAACTCTAATCGGCCTTAGTCAATGATAGAAAATGAAAGATTTTATAATTACCACATCCAGTACAATATGCTTCAGACCGTGTTGCGTAAAAAAATCCCTTGATTTTATAGCTATTTTCAATTATATTAATTTTCAATTTGACGTTACTGTAAAAAAAATATCAGACATGTTCGCTTTCCGTTCAGAGGATTTTTAAATGCAGATAACCAAAGAGCTGACCCATGACATAATTGTTTTCGGTGCTGGATTGGCGGGACTCAGTGCGGCGCTGGAAATTTTGGAGCGAGATGCACAAGCCAACATCGCCGTAATTTCGAAAGTCCATCCCGTCCGTTCCCATTCGGGCGCTGCCCAGGGCGGCATCAATGCGGCGCTGCGTTTTGATGACAACTGGCATTCGCATCAATACGATACCGTGAAAGGTTCGTGGTTTCTGGCGGACCAGGATGCGGCTCGAATTCTGTGCAGCGAAGCCAAAGAGGTGATCGCTCGATTTGACAAATATAGTGCCTTGTTCGATCGCAATCCCGATGGAACCATTGCCCAACGGGCTTTTGGTGGCCAAAGCCGCAATCGCACCTGCTACATCGCCGACAAGACAGGACATAATTTGCTGCACACACTTTATGAGCAGTGCATGAAGCGCAAGGTGAATTTTTATTGGGAATATTTTGTCACGTCGCTTATCGTCGAAGATGGAAAATTCAAAGGGATCATTGCCTTCGATATGTTGACGGGCGAATTCTATTTCATCCGAGCCAAAGCGTTGATCATCGCTACAGGCGGAGCAGGCCGAATTTATGGACAGAGCAGCAATGCTCTGATAAATACGGGCGATGGCACGGCGCTGGCGTATCAAGCTGGCATCCCTATCAAAGATATGGAGTTTTTTCAGATTCACCCGACTGGATTATTGAATGGAATTTTGATCACCGAAGGCGCACGAGGCGAAGGCGGCTATCTGATCAATAAGAATGGCGAGCGATTCATGCAGCGCTATGCCCCGAAATTCATGGAGCTGGCGCCACGGGATTTTGTGGCTCGCTCCATCCATTTTGAAATCCGAGAGGGGCGAGGCATCAATAACGAATATGTCCACCTCGATCTGCGCCATCTGGGCGAGGAGAAGATCAAGACTCGCTTGCCGCAAATTCGGGAGATCGCCATGGTATTTGCTGGCGTCGATCCTGTGCACGATCCAATTCCCATTCGACCGACCGTTCACTATACCATGGGCGGTATCGATGTCAATATCAAAACGGAGACCAGCATTCCAGGAATTTATGCCGCAGGGGAATGTAGCTGCGTCAGCGTTCACGGCGCCAATCGGCTGGGTGGCAATTCGTTGTTGGAGACCGTAGTTTTCGGACCGATTGCTGGCAGAGAAGCATTGAAATTTTCAAAGTCAAATGAATTATTGAATTTTTCAAAAGCATCGATCCAGGCCGAAGATGATCGTTTGAATTCTTTATTGAATCGAGCCACAGGCGAACGAGCCGCTGCGATTCGGGTCGATATGGAAAAGACGATGGTCAATAGCTTCGGCATTTTCCGCAATGCAAAAGTCATGCAGGAAGGTCTGGATCAGCTTCTTGAATTGAAAGAACGCTACGACAGTGTGATCGTCGAGGATAAAGGCAATGCCTATAATCTCGATCTGATTCGAACCCTGGAACTGGGCTGCATGCTCGATCTGGCGCATGTCATTGCCGTCGGAGCCATCGCCCGAAAAGAGAGTCGTGGCGCTCATTATCGGGAGGATTATCCGAACATGGATAATCCCAATTTTTTGAAGCATTCGATGGTCAAGCAGGATGAAAATGGCCAGCCGCAGTTGAGTTATAAGCCAGTACTGATCGAGGATATTGAGCCACTGGCAGAGATCAAGTATTGATTTAAGATTTACGAATTTAGATTTTAGAATTATCTGAAAAGATCATTTTTTTTAATCAATCTCGAAGGAGTTCAATCTTCATGACCATAAATACCAAAATATTCCGCTACCATCCCGAAAAAGACAAACAGGGTCGCCTGGTCGAATATTCGGTTCGCATGGAAGAAGGCATGTCCGTTTTGGCGCTATTGCACCAGATTCATGATGAGCAGGACGGTACGCTGGCGTATCGCTATTCCTGCCGTGGGGCGATCTGCGGCACCTGCGCTGTGATGATCAATGGCGTGCCTCGGCTGGGTTGCAAAACTCAGGTGAGCGACATCATCAAGGAACGTGACGCCGTTACGATTGAGCCACTGGCGCACTATGGCGTGATCAAGGATTTAGTAGTCGATAAACGACCCTTCTGGCAGGCGGTGCAAGCCACCATGCCCTGGCTCTTCCGAGAAAAAGATTTGCCCGATGAAAGATTTAATTATGAAGCCAGCCTGACCAAAATGGATCTGGATCAATTGAATCGATCATCTGATTGCATCAAATGTTCCTGCTGCCAGGCGGGCTGTCCCAAAATAGATGAGATGCCAGAATTCATCGGGCCAGCTATTTCGATCCAGATCAGCAAGCAGATATTCGATCCGAGAGACAGAAATTTTGAAGAACGCAAAAAAATCAGTGCAGCGAAAAATGGCGTCTTCGCCTGCGACAAACATGCGGTCTGTGTGAAAGTCTGTCCCAAAGATAGCCGTCCGCTGCGAGCGATTACGTTCATTCAGAATCGGATCAGGTGAGCGGGGTCGGAATGATGGAATGTTGGAATAATGGATCAATGGAGTATTGGAGTGGTGGATTGATGGAGTGTTGGATTTTTGGGGAGTTGGTCTTATTTTGGGAATTGAAATTTTGAATTTGGAATTTATTTGTAATTTGATTTTTGAATTTTGAATATTGAGGAAGTTATGGATAGAATCATAAATTTCGATCACGCTTCTGCCACACAGCTATTGCCTGAGGTGGTCGAAAGTATGATGCCATTTTTGAGAGAAAATTATGGCAATCCCTCCAGCATGCATGTGCTGGGTCAACAGGCTAAGGAAGCGCTGGATAAAGCCCGAGGCCAGGTGGCAGCGCTGATCAATGCCGAACCCGAGGAAATTATTTTCACCGCCTCGGGCAGCGAGTCCAATAATTTTGCGTTGAAGGGTGTTGCTTTTGCCAATCGAAAAAAGGGTGACCACATCATCGTCTCAGCAATCGAACATTTTTCAGTTTTGCAGGCTGCCAAATCGCTGGAAAAATTGGGCTATCAAATCACCCAGATCCCAGTCGATAAAGATGGCTTGATCGATCCCGATGATGTGAAACAGGCGATCACCGATAAAACCATCCTGATCTCGGTGCATCATGCCAATCCCGAGATCGGGACAATCGAGCCGCTTGAAGAAATTGGAAGAATCGCCAGGGAAAAGAATGTCTTATTTCATTCCGATGCTATTCAAACTGTCGGAACGATTCCCGTTGACGTGAAAAAGTTGAATGTGGATTTTCTCAGTTTTGATGGCAATACGTTTTATGG
>JAEAME010000556.1_pt1 | contig 36906 bp, 26 predicted proteins | sample 8958731 | NCBI WGS metagenome assembly JAEAME01 (sample SAMN16933194, study PRJNA681113) | bioreactor sludge metagenome | isolation source: anerobic bioreactor sludge (Control) | place: India:Bengaluru | collected 2018-10-24
ACCGACATTCTGAACCAGGAAGATAAGGCCATATGCTGTTCCAAGCTGCTTTTCGGGTATTATTTTCGGGACTGAGGGCCACATTGCCGATGGTACAAGTGAGAAGCCGATGCCGAGAATTATGATAAGTATAATCGCAACCGGGGTTGCCGTCAGAAAAGGTATTGAATACATTGCATGTACAAAAATGAGGATTATCGCACCAATAATCATAATAGTAGCTCCTTTCCCCTTTCGGTCATAGAGATTCCCGAAAAGAGGTGTAAGTAAAATAGTCCCGAAAGGCAACAATCCCGGTATTAATCCGGCAAGTTCCTGGTCGACATTGAACTTATTTACCATCAAGTCGGTGGCATATTTTATGAAGGGAAAAACTGCAGAATAGAACAGTACGCACAATATAGCAATGAGCCACCATCCTCTGTTACTAATAATAAACAGGATATCCTTAAGCCTGAAAGACTCTTCATTTTCACCTGCTTCAGTAACACCTGCTTCACCAATTGATTTGTCAAGCTTCTTATCCATAAATGTATAGACTATGAATGAGATCATGCCTATACAGAGCATTATAAGACAAACAAGAACAGGTTTAGAGACTCCGTTCAATGCCCTTGCAATAGGTATCGAGGTTGTCATTGCAAGTGCAGTACCCAACCTGGCAGTTGCCATTTCAAGTCCCATTGCAAGAGCCATTTCCTTACCCTTGAACCATTTTACAATTATTTTCGATACAGTGATGCCCGCTACTTCTACACCCACACCAAAAACAGCAAAACCCAGTCCGGCTACAACAACCTGCGTTTTCATTCCAAGAATCTCATGACCATCAAGAACATGTGTCGATATAGCCCAGTATTTTAATGCCGTTCCTGCAACCATTACAGCTGTTGCCATGACTCCCGTGAACCTCACCCCCATCTTATCGAGGATTATACCGCCAAAAAGAAGCATCAGCAGGAAGACGTTGAACCAGCCATAGGCACTCGTAAAAAATCCATACTCAGCACTGTTCCAGAGAAGCTCCTTCTCAAGAAGCGGCTTCAGAGGCGCCATAACATCAGTAAGGTAATAGCCGCATAACATTGTGAACGCAACTACAGCCAGTGCTGTCCAGCGTGCAGCTTTTGAGTCGCGCAGGGTTTTCTTTATTGTTTCCATACAGCTGATTTTGACAAATTAAGGTGGGTAAAAGTAAAAAATAATTTAAACGAAACACCTTTAGTATATCACTATTAATGAACCAAACGAAACATTATTTGTTTTTAACTTGAAAATGACATCAGTTGTGATCATAATAAATAGTTCTAATTTTGTACAGGCATTAAACTTACTTTGATTCAAGATATGAAAAAAGCGATCCTTATATTACTCATCATATGTATCGGAGTTCCGGTTTTGCCACAGGTCGGTCTACCCGGGACTTCCGGAGTAAAATGGCTGACTGTTGAACAGGCAGAAAAACTAATGAACAATTCACCAAAACCTGTATTCATTGATACCTATACTGACTGGTGCGGATGGTGCAAGAAAATGGACCAGGATACTTTCAGCGATCCGGTGATTGCCGATATTCTGAACAATAAGTTTTATCCTGTAAAATTCAATGCAGAAGGAAAAGAAAAGGTCTCCTTTCTTGGACAGACCTTCATTAACGATGGTAAGTATGGCAATGCACATCAGCTGGCAGTGGCGCTTCTGCAGGGAGAGTTATCGTATCCTACGGTTGTTTTCCTTACAAAAGAAGATGATAAGGTAATGGTCACTCCGCTAAAAGGTTACAGGCAAGCCAAGGATATGGAGCTGTTCCTTAGTTATTTTGCCGAAAAGGCTTACGAGAAACTAAGTCTTGATGAATATCAGAAAAATTTTACCGGAAAGATCAGGTAAAAAGCTTCCTTATTTCCCGATAATATAATTGGCCGGCAACTGAACTATCTGACCTAACTGATAGACAAGCTTCCTTGAATTATGAAGGACTTCGCCACCTATTCTTATCTTAAGATCAGCAACATCAGGAATACGGTAATAAAGCCTGTCGCTTACCGATGCAGCCGGATCACCCTGCTTCGTGGAAATAATTGTAACGTCCTTAATTTTCTTTTCCGGGCTTAACTCCAATATTACAGGTATTCCGTTTGATGTTGTATCGGCAGCTGGCCCGGTAACCTCAGAGAAATTAAAGAGGTATAAAGGCTTGCCTGGCATTTCCGAAGTGGGAATAACCTGATAAGTAAAAGATCTTATTTCACTTATTACCTTCCCGGTAAATAAGTCGGAGTATTCCCTCTCCATCCTGTTCAGTTCGTTAATTGCTGCTTCATCCTGAGGAAATACATTTGCTTCTCCTGTGAGGACCATGAACTTTCCTTCACGCAGCTCCATAAGCCTTTTGGCAGCACGTTCAGCAAGTTCGCCGGGAGAAAGCTTAGTGCTTTTCTCCACCACATAGGGTATTCTGATAAACTGATCGTCTATCCTGGCCCTCCTGTATGCCGTATCTGTCTGAACCCTGAAGTATTCATCCGAGCCCAGATCGTATGTCCTGAAATCATTAATGTTGAAATCATTCCCATCAAGCCCTGTAAGTCCCGGTTTATCTGATTCAGGATTCAGATCAAGGATCAGACCGCTCTTTTTAAGAGCCAGGGCATTTGTCTGCTGCAGGCTGTTTGACCCTATAACATAATACTCTGAAGGATCAACTTCCTCATGAGAAGTGACACTTATACTCCTTACTTCCCAGTGTTCATCTTCCTGAGCTATTACATTTGTCAACCCGAGAAGATCTTCGGCAAACTTTGCATAAGGACCCGGGAGCTCAATAGTTCTTTCAAACTGAAAAGTGATCCTGAACACAGTCATAGGCAGTGCATAAACAAGACTGCCTGATCTCATTATGACAGTGTCAGACAAAGGAGTCACAACAAGTTCCGGAGTTTTCTGCTTTTTGAAAAGAGAACAGGAGCTTGCAGTTATTATTAACAGTAACAAAACAAGCGCTGAACTTCTTTGAATATTTCTTTTTATAATCATCATTCTAAGTATTTACTTTCTTGTCAACCTCTTTAAATAACGTCATTCCGTTGATCTTATTCTGTTATAAGCTTCGCCTATTCCGGATATGATATCAGAAGCTATTACTGATTCGGGACCTGATCTCTCAGCTGCAATATCTCCGGCAAGACCATGCAGATAAACCCCCGTTAAAGCTGCATTAAGCGTGTCATAACCCTGGGCAAGGAGTGAAAGGATCATACCGGTAAGCACATCTCCGCTTCCGGCAGTTGCCATTCCCGGGTTACCTGTACTGTTAAACCATACCCTGCCATCCGGCGATGAAACAGATGTATGGGCACCTTTAAGAACAACAAAGCAACTGAATTTTGACGAAAAATCAATTTGCTTCAGGAGTCTTTCATAACTGCCGGCTGATTTTCCGGCGAGCCTCTCAAATTCTTTTGGGTGCGGAGTAAGGATACATTTTTCAGGGAGTATCTCCAGCCAGTTCTTGTTCTGTGATAGTATATTCAATGCATCGGCATCGATGACGAGTGGTTTTTTCCAGCTCTTGACAAGATCATAGAGAACAGCCTTTGTTTCCATGTCGGTGCCTATCCCCGGACCTATTGCTGCAGCCGTGAAAGGATCCGTTATAACTTTATCGCTTATTATCTCTTCTGATTTATCGTTAATTATCATTGCTTCCGGCACTAAACACTGCATTATAACATTACCCCCCGATGGAACCTGGCATGTAAGCAATCCCGCTCCCGTGCGGAGAGCAGCTTCAGCGCCGAGTGCCACTGCCCCTATTTTCCCATAGGAACCACCTATCAGAAAAGCATGACCATAAACACCTTTGTGATCAAATTTTTTCCTTATTTTCAGAAAAGACCTTATCGATTCTTTCTGTAAAAAGAAATAAGGTGTTTCTGTTTTGTCTGTTATCTCTTTATGCAAACCAATTGGCAGAATTATCCATTTACCGACAAATTTATCATTCTCGGGAAACATGAATGAGAGTTTCGGGAACTGGAAACTCAGAGTGTAATCAGCATGTACAATGTTCTCTTCATCATTTGCTGAGTTATCTTCACCTGAGAGGCCCGAGGGAATATCAACAGATACAATTGTGGAAAGCGATCCGTTAATCCTTTTAATCACCTCAGCTGCCAAACCTCTGACAGGTTTTGACAATCCGGTTCCGAATATAGCATCAACAACAACAATACTTTCAGATAAGAGCGGCACCTGTTCCGGATCAGTAATGATGCTGAACTGAACATCTGTTTCCCTGATAAGCCTTTCCTTGTTTCTTTTCCAGTCGGGCGAAGTATTTTCACTTACCTGAACGAAAAAGACATTAGTTTCATAGTTATCCTTATAAAGCATCCGGGCAAGGGCCAGTCCGTCACCACCGTTATTCCCCGGTCCGGCAAATATGAAGACAGGATTTTTATTGCTGAAACTGGCTATAAACCAATCCCGGATCTTTCCCGCAGCCCTTTCCATCAGATCAGTTGATGATACAGGCTCATTTCTGATTGTGAACTCATCAATCTGCCTAATCTGTTCGCTCCGGAAGATCTTCATAACATTTGCTCAATATTCCACAAATTTAATCTCTTCAGGCATTAATAAAAAAAGATTAATATATTTGTTGGCAGTCATGTACAGAATAATAAGTAACAGGAAAAATTCGTTTCATGGCTGAATACCTGACCAAACTATATATTGTGTTAACTAACATCAACTTCTATGCTTAAGAATCACCCAAAGGGTTTGCTTGTTGCCTTCTTCTCCAACATGGGAGAGAGATTCGGCTTTTATACAATGATGGCTATTCTAGTCCTCTTTTTACAGGCCAAGTATGGTCTGTCGGCTGACAAGGCGGGAGGGATCTACAGCTGGTTTTATTTCAGTATATATGCTCTGGCCCTTGTAGGGGGTATCCTTGCTGACTCGACAAAGAAATATAAACTTGTAATACTTGCCGGTATTATAATCATGTTCGCCGGCTATGTTATAATGGCAGTTCCGGGAATGTCCCTGACGGTCACAATTATCGGATTGATGACAATTGCTCTGGGGAACGGATTGTTCAAGGGTAATCTGCAGGCAGTTGTCGGACAGATGTATGACGATCCAAAATACTCCAAGCTGAGGGACACAGCCTTCATGATCTTTTATATGGGTATAAATGTCGGCGCTTTCTTTGCACCCTTTGCAGCAAACGGTATTCGCAACTGGTGGTTGAAATTCAATGGTTTAGCCCACGACGGGAGCCTCCCCTCTCTCTGCCATCAGTTAAGGAATGGAACTCTCTCTGACACGGCAATATTACAGCAGCTAGCTGACAAAGTGAGCCTGAGCGGACCAGTGACTGACCTTTCAGCATTCGCGGACAGATATATCGATGTGTTTTCAAAAGGTTATAACTACGCTTTCGGAATTGCTGCGGGAGCAATGGTTATATCTCTGCTTGTGTATGTGATTTTTAACAGGCTGTTGCCAAACAAGGAGAAGAAGATAAGCACTGCTTCAGAATCATCCGAAAAAGTCGAATTCAAACCTGTTGCAATTTTAGCTGCAATCATAGCTATCGGGGTGACAGCCACAGCGCTTCATTTCATCAAAGAGGTTGGCTGGGCTGCAGGTTTTGCCTTCGGGCTATTTGCAGGATTTGTCACCTGGATTTTCCTGAGTTCCCGCAAGGAAGAAAGGGCAAGAATAACTGCCCTCATACTTGTATTTATAGTTGTTATCTTTTTCTGGATGTCATTTCACCAGAACGGGCTGACGCTTACACTTTTTGCCAGGGATTACACTGTGAAACAGGTGGGACCCTACACCAATCTTTTCTTCACACTGCCTTCAATGCTTGCAGTCATTGGTTCAATTGCCGGCCTGGTACTGCTTTTCTACAAGAAAATTAAAACAAGCAACAGGATAATCGGAGGAGTACTTTTAATTGTCGCATTATCTTTCGCTTTTTACTTCCTCTACGGATTTGATCCTACCGGACAAATGAAAAGGTTCTTTAATGTTTTTGAACTCCAGAATTCAATTGCCCCTGAAGTCTTTCAATCATTCAACCCCTTATTCATTGTAGCTCTTACATTCCCTGTAATGGGCGCCTTTGCCTGGATGAACAAGAAGGGAATCGAGCCATCGACGCCGAAAAAGATCGGGATAGGCATGGTGATAGCAGCCCTGGGATTCGTAATTATAATGGTTTCGTCAATAGGCGCACCATCTCCTGCTTCACTTCAGGGAGCTCCCGTTGCTGACACCGACAGAGTATCACCTTACTGGCTGATAAGCAGTTACCTTGTCCTTACAGTTGCCGAGCTTTTCCTGAGCCCGATGGGATTATCATTCGTATCGAAAGTTGCCCCGTCAAGGTTCCAGGGCCTGATGCAGGGTGGATGGCTTCTTGCAACAGCTGTCGGCAATAAACTGCTGTTCATCGGAACACTGCTTTGGGATAAAGTGAATTTAAGCACACTCTGGCTGGTATTCATTGTCTGTTGCTTAATATCTGCTGCATTCATCTTTTCAATACTAAGGAGACTTGAAAAAGCATCAGTCAGCTAGGCGTATTTATTGAATATATTTAAATAGCAGGTACTGTTTGTTCCATTTCAACATAGTACCTGCTATTTATTTTAATATTATTAAAAAAGACAATAAGTTTATAGGGTTTTTATTAATTTTGCATTTTATTTTTTGCATCCTTAGGGTGCATTTTTAATAGGTAAACAGAGGAATATGAAAGTCCTTAAATTTGGCGGCACATCGGTAGGTACTCCGGAAAGGATACTTGAGGTAAAAAGGATTATTGAATCACAGTCAGTCCCATGCATAGTTGTGGTTTCCGCTTTCGGCGGTGTGACGGATAATCTTCTTCAGGCTGCCGAAACAGCTGCTTCCGGTAATAAGGAATACTCGGCTCTTATTGATAAGATCATCATAAAGCATAAGGAATTTGCCGAGAAGCTTATAAAGGATAAAGACAAGAAGCAGAAAGCTTTTGATGTCCTAGAGTCAATATCAAACGAGCTTATAGAATTTACAAAGGGTATTTTCTTTTTGCGTGAACTTACAAGGCATTCGCTTGACCAGGTTCTTGCAACAGGAGAAAGGATCTCATCATTCCTGATAAGCAGGCTCCTTTCTGAAAACGATTACATCGATTCAAGGGAGATCCTGAAAACGGATATGAGGCTTGGAGATTCGGTTGTAGATTTTAAGCTGACAAACGCGCTGATAGCAGGCAGGATAAATAAAAAATCAAAGCTTACTGTTGTACCGGGGTTCATCGCAAGCAACAGCAAAGGCGAAACCACAACGCTTGGCAGAGGAGGATCAGATTACACTGCAGCAATAATTGCTGCCGCATTAAATGCTGAAATGCTTGAGATATGGACCGATGTAGACGGGTTCATGACAGCAGATCCTAAGAAAGTGGATAAAGCATATACAATAGAGAGCCTGACATATGCAGAAGCTATGGAGCTGTCGCATTTTGGTGCCAAGGTGATATATACTCCCACTCTCAGACCGGTCTTCAAGGCCAACATTCCGGTGGCTATAAAAAATACTTTTAACCCCACAGCGAAAGGGACGATAATCAATCACAAACCGGATGATAACAGCCGCAGCCCCATAAAAGGGATTTCATCAATTGATCACATAGACCTGATAACCATCCAGGGCCCGGCAATGGTTGGTGTGACAGGCACTTCAGCAAGGTTATTCGGTGCTCTTGCAAAACACTCTATTAACATAATTCTTATAACTCAGGCCTCGTCTGAGTATTCAATAACTCTTGCTGTCAAACCTGACAGCAGCACTGCTGCATCAGATGCAATTACAGATGAATTTGAACGTGAGATACGACAGAACAATGAGCTTAAGATAACAGTCGAAAAAAACATGTCTATTATAGCCATTGTCGGTGAAAAGATGATGAATACCCCCGGCATATCTGCAACACTGTTCAGGGCTCTTGGCAGAAATGGCATCAATGTTGTCGCAACAGCCCAGGGCTCATCTGAGTTGAATATATCAGTCGTTATCAGAAATGAGAGTCTCAAGAAAGCCCTGAATGTTATACATGACGGATTCTTCCTCTCAACTTACAACGAACTCAATATTTTCATTGCAGGTACAGGACTCGTAGGATCAAGCCTGCTTAAACAGCTTCAGAATCAGTCGAAAATCCTTTTTGAGGAGCATAATCTCAAGGTCAACCTTATGGGTATCACCAACTCAAGCAGAATGCTCGTCCGGCCGAAAGCCATACCCCTTGATCAATGCAAGGAAATATTGAAAAATGAAGGTAAAAAAGCCGACATTGAAGCATTTGCACAGCAGGTGCGGAAGATGAACATCAGAAATTCAGTTTTCATCGATTGCACAGCTGATGCAAAAGTAGCAGCTGCATATGGAAGCTTCCTGTCAGGATATGTTTCGGTAGTCGTGGCAAACAAGATTGCCTGTTCATCAGAGTATGAATATTACATTAGTCTAAAGAGCATGGCAAGTGAAAGGGGTGTCCGCTTCATGTATGAAACAACAGTAGGTGCGGGCCTTCCGATAATAAAAACTATTAGTGACCTTATTTTAAGCGGGGACAGGATATACAAGATTGAGGCGGTGCTCTCCGGCACGCTTAACTTTATTTTCAACGAGCTCAGCTCTGAGTTACCACTGAGCAAGGCGATACGAAAAGCAAAAGAGAAAGGTTATTCCGAACCGGATCCCAGGATTGATCTGAGCGGCACCGATGTTGTAAGGAAGATACTTATCCTTGCCCGTGAGGCCGGTTACAGGATTGAGCAGAAAGATGTTGAGGTCAAGAGATTCCTTCCAGACAGATGTTTTGACGGAGACCTGAATGGATTTTACAAACAGGTCGAGGAGCTTGATGCAGAATTTGAGTTGAAGAGGCTGGAAATGGTAAAGAAGAAAAAGAAATGGAGGTTTTTCGCTACTCTTGACCAGGGTAAAGCAAGCGTTGAATTGGTAGAAGTGGATCAGGATCATCCTTCCTACAACCTTGAAGGAAGCAACAATATTGTTCTTCTGACAACAGAACGCTACAAGGAACTGCCAATGGTCATTAAAGGATACGGTGCCGGTGCGGAAGTGACAGCTGCAGGGGTTTTTGCCGACCTTATGAGAGTTGTCAATGTATGAACAGGAAAAAACACTTCACTGAAAAGCATGATAATCAAATATTACTCGACTAATCTCAATTCGCCGCAAGTAAGCTTCAGAAATGCACTTCTTGAAGGACTTGCTCCTGATGGCGGATTATACATGCCTGAGCATCTTCCTGTGATTGACAGAAAGGAAATAGAGGCCTTCCCTTCGCTCGATTATCCGAATATTGCATTCAGAATACTCAGAACACTGCTTCGCGATGAAGTTGAAAGTGAAATATTGCAATCTCTCTGCAATGACGCATATAACTTTGATGTTCCTGTTGAAAATATCCACGGCCGGACATATATTCTAAGGCTTGACAGGGGTCCGACATTATCATTCAAGGATTTCGCAGCACGAATGATGGCGAGGCTGATGAATTATTTCATTTCGGCTGAAGGATCGCGCTACACAATACTTACTGCAACATCCGGTGATACAGGCAGCGCTGTGGCCAATGCCTTTCACGGACTTGAGAACATCGATGTAATAGTTCTGTTCCCCTTCACGGAAGTGACTGAATATCAGAGGAAACAGATGACAACACTCGACAAGAACATAAGCGCCATCGCAATTGACGGGAAATTTGATGACTGCCAGTCACTTGTCAAAAAAGCTTTCCTTGATCCTTCCCTGGCACAGTGTTCACTTACTTCAGCAAACTCAATCAACATAGGGCGCCTTCTTCCTCAGTCGGTTTATTATTTCTACTCATGGTCAAGGGTAATTAGGGACATAAGCGAGAGTGTGATATTCAGCGTTCCTTCAGGCAACTATGGCAACCTGATGGGCGGGATAATTGCAAGAGAGCTCGGTTTGCCTGTGAAAAAATTCATAATCTCTGCAAATGAGAACAACGAGGTACCGGAATATCTGCGGACAGGCACCTACAATATAATAAATCCCTCCATCAACTGCATCTCAAGTGCAATGAACGTGGGACATCCAAGTAATCTTGCAAGGATCGTTGCCTTATACGGTGGAATAATGAACAAGGAAGGGATAATTCTAAAGGCTCCGGACCTCAGGAGGATGCAGAAAGATTTCTCAGGCTTCAGTGTCACAGACGATGAGACAAGAAAAACTATCGGGGATTTTTTCAGACTATACGGATCACTTATCGAACCTCACGGGGCTGTGGCATGGAAAGGCATGCAGATGTTTCGCGATTTAAATCCTGATTATGCTGATGACAAGCAGCTTTTTATCTCTCTTGAAACAGCCCATCCCTCGAAATTCAGGGAAGAAATAGTAAAGATCCTCGGATTCCCGCCTCCTGTTCCGGAACAGCTTGCAAGGATTGATGCTCTGAAAGAGAACTTCGTTAAAATGGAAAATAATTATGATATGCTTAAGAGATTCATTCTCAGGCATCACAAACAATAAAGACCGATATGTATATTTTATGTTCTGACCTCGAAGGGGTTTTTGTTCCTGAAATCTGGATAAATGTAGCAAAACACACGGGCATAGATGAGTTAAAGCTTACAACCCGCGACATTAATGATTATGATGTTTTGATGAAAAGAAGGCTTGAGATCCTTCACCAGCACAATCTTACTATACATGTGATACAGCAGGTAATTGCCAATATCAAGCCTTTACCGGGGGCTGTTGAGTTTATTACGTGGCTGAGAAAAAGAATTGAAATAATAGTTGTATCAGATACCTATTCGGAGTTTGCAAATCCCATAATGGAGAAGCTCGGACGGCCTACACTCTTCTGCAATTCCCTTACAATAGACCACCTTGGAAATATAAAAGATTACAATCTCCGGCAGCCTGACGGAAAGAGAAAAGTGGCTGAAGCCCTGCAAAATCTTAATTTTAAGGTTATTGCAGTAGGCGATTCTTATAATGACATCAATATGCTGAGAAAGGCAGATGCAGGTATTCTTTACAGGCCGCCGCAAAATGTAATAGATGATAATCCTGACCTGCCGGTTGCAGTATCATACGATGAGCTAAAAAAGATGATCTCGGCAATACTTGATGCTGAAACAATAGCCTGATTATCCAATATTTATTATTTTTATAAGCAAGATCCGGCAAAAGGGCCGGGTACAGGTTCCTAATTTTCGCAAAATGGATAAACCACTATTACGAAATAAAGCTGTTCCTGCATTGCTCGCCTTTCTAAGGATTGTCATCGGCTGGCATTTCCTGTATGAAGGCCTTGTCAAGGTCCTTGATCCGAACTGGACGGCAAGATCGTTCCTTGAAGGATCGAGATGGATCTTCGGGGATCTTTTCCGTCTCATGGCATCAAACGATACTGTCATGCAGGCCATCGACATTACCAACGCATTCGGCCTTACACTTGTTGGTCTGGCCCTTATACCAGGTTTGTTTACACGGCTGGCATCATGGGCAGGTATCACAATGCTCCTGCTCTACTACCTCGCCTACCCACCATTCGGAGGTTACGGCTACGGTGCTTCAGCTGAAGGCAACTACCTTATAGTCAACAAGAACTTAATCGAGCTTGTATGCCTCCTCCTGCTTGCTTTCACCCGGTCGGGCGAATTCTTCGGTCTCGACAGGCTTGTCTACGCAAATGACAGAAATGATGACATAGCCAGGGAAAAGGACTACGAGCCTCTTCCAACAGGCAACAATAAGCGCAGAGAGCTCTTAAAAGGGCTGGCAGGACTCCCTTTCCTGGCAGGATTCTCAGGGATCTTCGTTAAAAACATTCCCGGTCAGGGGCCCGACGCAATTTCAAGTGCTACACTTCCAAGGGTCACATACAAGAAAGTCTCTGACCTTAAAGGAGAATTGCCAAAAGGCAGGATCGGCAACCTTGAAATAAGCAGGCTGATATTGGGTTGCAACCTGATAAGCGGTTATGCCCATGCCCGGGATCTGATCTATGCCAATACCTTATTCAAGGCCTATAATACTGATCAGAAGATACTTGAAACATTCCATCTGGCTGAGATGGCTGGTATAAATACTTGTTTTATCACAACACCCAACTTCCCTATTTTCAATAAGTATCTAAAGCTTTACGGTGGAAAGATGCAAACAGTATGTCAGGCTGATCTGAAAGCCAGCGATTTCTACGGAGATATCGACAAGGCTATCGATTATGGTGCAACGACACTATATATCCAGGGAGGGTATGCCGACAGGTATGTAAGGGATGGAAAGATCTCTCAGGTTGCAGCAGCTGTTGAGTATATAAAGAAAAAGGGATTTCAGGCAGGTGTTGGCTGTCATGCCCTTGAAGTTATTGAGATATGTGAAAAAGAAGGAGTTCCAAATGACTATTACGTAAAAACCTTCCATCATGACAATTACTGGTCGGCACATCCTGTTTCACAGCGGGAACCCTTCAGTGTCGATATCAAGAAATCAGTTGATCATAACATGATCCACGATAATATTTTTGACCTCTTTCCTGACAAGACAACACAGCTGATGAGCGGTATCAGCAAACCCTGGATAGCGTTCAAGGTACTTGCAGGAGGAGCAATAGCACCAAAAAACGGTTTTCGTTTTGCCTTTGAGAACGGAGCAGACTTCATCTGTGTCGGAATGTTCGATTTCCAGATAATTGACGATATCAACACCGTTAATGACTTGCTTGCCCAGCTTAAAAACAGGCAGAGGCCCTGGTTCTCCTGATATTCTATTTCAATATTTCAGACGTGTATCGGTCGGCAATATCAGACTGATCTCTTGCAAGATCAGATATAATTACAATCAGATCATCTTTCCATGAAAGGAAGATAGTGCCGTTATATTTGTCTGTGAATACATATTTCCCGGTCTCTGACTGGACCGGCTCCACACCCGAAAGAGTCAGGTAAGCTGATGCAGTCTTATAAGCCTCCTCAGGTGATCCTGACTTAAGAATATATAAGTTAAATACGTCATTACCAACCTGATATACGGCCTTAAATGCCTTATTGAGGAAAGAATGGCCCAGAACGCTTTCATTTAAATACACCTCCTCATTTTTCTTCTTGCCTTCCTCAGGAAAAAGGGATATCATTGAAGGCATATCTGTTTCGCCCTGGAGCATCATCTCGATCCTGGAGGCAAGAGACCGTACGGCGTTGATTGTTTTGGGTTTTTCAGAAAAAGTTCGTATCTTGATATAATAGTTCCCCTTGAAGAAATTAAGTGAACCCTCGATGTTGTATCCCTGAGCCCCAAGCGTCATGAAAGTGTAGTCAGGCGACCGCTCCGACGCATAAATTCCAAAAGCCAGAGTGTGGTCGCCGTGCCTGTATATTTCTGCCTTGATAAGCTCTTTACCTTTCTTGTATTCAGCAATATGCAGATCAATGAATCCAAGTGCCAGGAAACCATCTGCAGCCCCATTTATAAAATCCCATAGGTTTTCAGGCGTATAGACCGGGTATTTTTCAATTTTCCTGAAACCCTTCAGCTCAGGAAATATTATATCCTGCGCAGAAAGGGAAAGCGAAAATAAGGCAAGCAGCGCCAAGATGAGCAAATTCTTTTTCATCCTTTAATAGTTTAGGTGGATAAGATTTATCAGGCCAGAAAATCAAAAGGTATGTCGGATACTCTTGTGATATCAGCTATCTTTTGTTTAACATCAAAGTCCCTGGAGCACTTTACCTTGCATACATCGCAATCGCTACAGGGATTATTCTTTATATCAAGTTCACCTAAGAGATGCTTTGCCATAGCAGGATTTGAATATCCATAGGCATACATATAGGCACGCATGAGATCGGGTATCTGAATCTTTTTCGGGCAATCCTCAAGACACTTCCTGCAGCCGGAACATAATAAACCCGGTTCATTTAACGATGCAACAAGATCATTTTTTTCCTTTTCATCAAGACTGATGTCTTCAAGCACCTTTGAATTGAGTTCGAGTTCATCAAAGTTCGTCATCCCCGGTATTGTAGTTGTGATATCAGGGTTTGAGAGCACCCATTTCAGGGCGGCAGAAGTATTTATGGGCTTTGTTTTTTCACGGTCAAGGAAACCGCCACCTGCCATTGTTTTCATCGCTACTATACCTATACCGGCATTTGCCGCTTTTTTTATTGCTTTCTGAAGCTCGGGCAGGTAGGCAAGCCTGTAATTATACTGGGTCAGTATAACATCCCAGATATCCGTATCTGCAGCTGCATCAATTACAAGAGCCTCATTTCTGTGTGTTGAAAACCCTATATATTTGATGCGGCCTTCTTTCTTCAGCTGCTTTACAGTATTGATTATCGGCTTGTAATCGAACAATTCAGGATTCGTAACATCGTGAACATAAAGGATATCGACATAGTCCATCTTAAGCCTGGACATACTTACATTGAAAAGCTCCATGAACTTCTCAGGTGTTGTCTGAGCATTTGGCTTACCATTGTTGTCGGTTCCGGCTTTCACCTTTGTGGAAATTATAAATGAATCTCGCGGGTATTCCTTGAAAAGATTCCCTAGCATAGTTTCGCTGTTACCGCCAAGGTATCCGTTTGCGGTATCGAACAGTCTCATGCCCTTTTCGTGGGCTGCCCTGCAAAGGCTTGAGTTATCAGATCTCATAACTCCAAAACTGACAACAGGAACCTTAAGTCCTGTTTTTCCCAGAGTTCTGTAAATTATGTTCTTTTGCTCAGTAAAGGGCGCAGCTGCAGCTACAGGGGAAATTGCTATAGCACCTGCTCCGGCTATACCTGTCCTTATAAATCCTCGTCGCGTTATCTGTTTCATATTTATTTATTTTAAATTTCTGATACGAACTTCTATATTGCTGTTCTTCAATAACTGAATCAGCTTATCTGTTATTGTCTCGCTGTAATGATAAGGATAAAGGATCTGTGGCTTAAATGCCAGCGCCGCATCGGCAACCATTTCCGGTGTCATTGTATAAGGAAGGTTCATTGGCAGGAAAGCTACATAAATATCCTTCAATTCCTTCATTTCCGGAATGTTTTCAGTATCCCCGGCGACATAGATCCGTCTGTTTCCAACTGTAAGTATATACCCATTCCCTGTTCCTTTAGGGTGAAATGGCTGTCCTGGTGAACGCATATTGACCATATTATAAGCCGGGACAGCTTCGACAGTAATATTATTAACTACTTTTTTATCACCTGCTTTCATTGCCTGGGCCCATTTTATCTGTGAGGCTGTGTTAGTATTACTCAGCAGGACAGTTTCAGGTTTTCTCAATTCCCTTAGCAGGTCAGGATCAAGATGGTCGTAATGTTCATGTGTTACAAGGATAAGATCTGCCTGAGGAAGGTTCTTATAATCGCCTGAGCTTCTGACAGGATCAATATGAATACAGTAGTTGTTCAATCTGAACATGAGCGATCCGTGTCCGATAAAGTGCAATTCAACATCTCCTGCTGATGTACTTATTTTATCCATTGCAGGAGGATTCTGGGAGAAAATTGTTGCAGTCATTGTCAGAGATATTAATACCAGGATCATTTTTCTAAACATGGTCTTATTTTTAATTCAGTTATCTGAAGTTTTTAATTGAAATCTTTCATTCAGTTCTGATACCCATCACAAGTATGTCGTCAATCTGAGGTGCGCTTCCCATCCATTCAATGAGAGTCTTTTCAAGTATCTCCTTCTGCTTGTTCATTGGGTAATCCTGCACTTCAAGCAGGAGCCTTTTAAAGTTTCTTTTCAGGAACTTACGGCCATGCGGACCGCCAAACTGATCTATATAACCATCTGAAAACAGATAGTATGAAGTGCCTTTTTCAAGTTTCCAGTCAAAGAAATCAAAGCCCTCATTCATTTTAGAAGAGATCCCTATCGGCATCTTGCTGGCATAAATAGTTTCAAGGAGATATTTCCCGTCCGACATTTTGCCCTCAGGAAGTTCTGATTTGTCAGGCTTAAAGCTTTCAGACTCTGCTGCCGTGATCTTTCTCACCCTGAAACAGGGATTATATGCACCTGAGAATTCAATACGTTCTTTTTTGAAATCAATAACCAGGATTGCCATATCCATACCATCCTTTGCTTCGTTGTCGTCGCCAACCTGTTTCAATGATTCAATGACGTGGAGGCGCAGCTGATTCAGTATAAAGTCGGCCCTGGGAGATTTTTCCTTATCTATTATCTCATCGAGGAAGGACATGCCAAGAAGGCTCATGAAAGCACCGGGGACACCATGGCCAGTGCAGTCGGATGCAACAATATAGAGCCTCTCCCCTTTCTTTGTCATCCAGTAGAAATCCCCGCTTACAATATCCCTTGGCTTGAACAGAATAAAGTAATTCTTAAGGTTTTCAGACAGTATCTTTTCTGACGGCAGCAGGGCCATTTGAATCCGGCTTGCATAATGAATACTTGACTCCAGCTCTTCTTTTTGTTTTACAACTACTGCCGTTCTTTCAGCAACTATCCCTTCCAGTCGTATGTTCTCATTCTTCAGTCTTTTAGTGTAAGCCACTATAATGCCAATAACAAGAAGGATGGCGGCAAGAGCATATAGCAATAGCATCAGGGGATTAAGGTACCATGGTTTCAGTATAGTGAAATTGTAAACAGCTTCTTCCGATTCTTCATCTGTAATAGTTTTTGCTTTTACCCTGAAGGAATAATGACCGAAGGGCAGGTTTGTGAAATCCTTATAACCAATTTTTTGCCAGCCAGACCATTCTTTCTCATATCCTTCAAGAAGATAGCTGTACATAAGCTGATCCTCTTCAATCATGAAGGGTGTTGTCCAGTGAAAAGAAATTGAGTTATAAGAGTATTTGAACTCCGGTTGCTTTTTAGTCCTGATATTCACAACAGGATATCTTCTTCCATTCTCATCGACTGAATGGAAAGTACCATTCATAATTACGGAATCAGTAACCCTTGACCTGATAACTATCTCTGTCAGAAGAGTTGCTGCACCTGGAATACTTTTAGCAAGCTTATTATTGTCAAATATATTAAGGTTCTTGGATTTAGCCAGCCATGTTCTTCCCTCTATTGTTCCGATATTCTGCAGCTTAACATCCGAGATGAGGTTCAATGGTCCGCCTTTCAATCTGACAAGTGTATCATTTCCTGTAAGAAAAAGCAGATCATAGAACCTGTCTTCCGACGTTGAGACCCATATATTACCGGATGTATCTGAAAAGACCCTTTCAACATAGACATCCTTTGCATAACCCCCTGTCAGTTCATCATAAGGTATCCATCTGTCTTCCTTCACATCAAGCCTGTAGATACCTAAGGTTGTACAGACAATTACCTGGTTGTTAATTTCGGTAAGGGAATTGAATGTTACCTCCGGGAGACCCTTATCAGATCCATACTGAACCGGGATTGTGTCATTGAAGGGGATCCTGTACAGTCCATCAGGGTAATTTGTAAGGGCAAGAATATCTCCGTTGCTAAGTTCTTTCAGAAAAGGCACCTGTCCATTTATTCCCTTGACATTTGCAATATGCCGCCATTTACCATTTTCATAATCAAGGATCTTAATTCCCAGGGATTTTAATCCGAAGTAGAACCTTTCCGGTTTAACTGACGACTGGATTATACTTCGTGCGTCAAACGCAAGCTGATCTGCCTTGCTCCCTGAGTTTATATTGTTCCCCTCCACAAGAGACATCTTTCCATTGCCGGAAATTTTATATGTATGGAACAAAGTACCTGCAAGAAGAAACTGCTCCTTTCCTACAGATGCAACTGCAAGCGGAAATGCCTGGTCGGTGATATCGCTGAATTGCTCAAAGATCCTTGAATCATCGTCTGCAATACTACTGACATATAAGCCATTATCTGTTGATATATATACCGATCCTCCGAATTCACAGAAGTTGTTTATGCCTCCTTCCAGTCCTGCTTTTGCCGAGAACTGGTAATAAGGAAAGTTAACATAAGCCTTAGAAATAAAACCATCGGTCACTATCCATAATTCTGAGTTAACGGCAGGATCTGACCAAAGTGAGTAGATAGTGTTATCCTGCATGTCTGTATTCCCTGTATTCCAGCTACCAGAATATTTTCCGTTCTCATCAAAAACAAAAAGCCCGTCAGCAACTGTGCCGAATACTATCTCGCCTGAATTGAGTCTTGTGCCACAGTAAACATTCAGTTTTTTTAGCTTTTCAAATATCTTTCTCTCGAAAAAACTACTGTCGACAGATCCGGTTATGTAATTATACAGATAAAGACCTGATGAGAATGTCCCGACTATTACCTGGTCATCACTGTAAGGCAGTACCGTAAAATTCATCTTATAGCCGAAGAAATCACCGCCGGGCAGCTGAGATATCCTGCCATCAGTGTATTCAAACAGCCCGTAAACATTATCGGTGAAGAATATCCTGTTATTGATGAGGAAGATCCTCATGCATTGACGTAAGCCAAGGGATCTGAGATTCACATAACTTAAAGAATCAGCAGCTGTGTCGTAAATAATAAGAGTTCTTTCGCTCAGGTAATAAATCTTATTATCCCTTATTATAAGTGAGTATATGTTTCCGATTGCAAAATCGGAAGCACCAGGGGTCTTTTCCTTAAGGTCAGTAACTGTAGCACTGGTAAGATCCTTCGCACCGGTCAGGCGGTCATTAAGCGACACATAATGCGGCATGCCGGTTGAATCAGGTTCAATATATCCGAATTCGTCAAGGCCGCCGACATAGATTATTCCCTTCTCATCAGACCCTATTGCATATATGGCTGTGGTAGTATTCTGCCTGACAGGAATTCTTGTCCAGCTTGTACCATCGTATCTCAGAACAACATTATCATTGTTACCTATGTAAATGATTCCTGATCTATCCCTTGTGATGCAATAGTTTAACTCACTGCTCCGGATCTCCTTTAAACTGTAACTCCGTGTAACTGGAGTACCAAATCTGTTGATCTGGGAAAACAAAGCTGCAAAAGACAAATGCAGTATCAGGACTACGGTGAGTCGTTTCATACTGATCAGTATTCATGTAACGAAATCATCCATAAAAATACGAATCTTATTATTTTAATCAAATTTATTACAGCCACTTTCGTTTTATATATAAATTTTGATAACTTGCCGTGGGTATTTAGGTTACAGCGTTAATTAATTAACACTGATGTGTTTAGGGATAGATAAACAAACTTTGTTATTGTTCTCTTTTCTGGGTTTTTCATTAATTGCATTCAGTCAGCCGGCAAAGGAACACAGGTTCCGTTTTGATGAGAGCCAGCAGGATATCGGCTTTAAAACAGCGGATAATTCCCTTACAATTGAGTACAAAATCCAGGATCTTAAGCTTCTTGATTTCTCTGATGAAAATGGCAATTTTTACCGTATCAACATCCCGGGGCATATTCCCACTGCAGCTCCCGGCAAACCCGAATTGCCTGTTCTGAGCCGCCTTGTCGCCGTGCCTGATGACTTTTCTTTCAGGATAAAGATATCAGGTGTAAAGTCATCCCTGATTAATCCTGCCAAAAACAAGATAAACGGGATCCTTTTCCCTGCCCAGGAAAGTGAGACAAAAAGGCCTCAGGAGAAAAAACAATTCACACTTGATAAAGAAGCATACTCAGCGAGGGAATTTATCAGATCAGACACAGTTACAATTGAAGCTGTAAGCAGGCTCAGAGATATCAATCTGGCCAGCCTGACTATATCTCCCGTAAGATATAATCCCTCCTCAAACCTGATTGAAGTGATCACCTCCATGAAGATTGAGATCACATTCTCAGGAAGCATCACTAAAACGCAAACATCTCCATCATTTTCAAAGCTATTAGGTGAAGGAATAGCAAATTACTACCCTGAAGATGTAATACCATCGTATTCCGACAAACCTGTAAGAATGCTTATCCTTACTGATACTACTTTCCGTGACAGGCTTGCTCCTCTTGTAGAATGGAAGACCCGCAAGGGTTTTAAAATTGATGTCCTTTATAGAGGTGAAAAATATGCGGGTGCGGATTATGCTGCTATAAAAAACACTCTGACAAATATCTACAATGCTTCATCAGAAGATGATCCTGCTCCGGAATATCTTCTTATAATAGGTGATGTTGCAAAGGTCCCGCGGTACGGAACACCTCAGGTCACAGACATGTATTACGGAGAATTCGACGGGAATGGGGATTATATGCCTGAAATGTTCATTGGCAGGCTTCCGGTAAAAGATACAACAGAACTCAGATCCGTAATTAAAAAGATCATTGAATACGAAAGATTCGAATTTGCCGACACAAACCGTTTTTACGAAAACAGCCTTGCAACAGCCGGCTATGACGGAACCTACTCTGATTACATGAATAACCAGGTAGGTTATGCAGTATCAAATTATCTGAATGCTTCAAACGGGATAAACGGATTTCATTTTTATTACCCCCAGATCCAGCCAGAACATGAGGATACAGTGAAAAACCTTATTAACAAAGGAGTTTCCTTTTTGAATTATTCGGGTCATGGATCAACAACAGGGTGGCTTCATCTCAATATTGACACGGCAGATGTCAGGAAGCTTACAAATATCAATATGTATCCCTTTGTGGTAAGCAATGCATGCCTTACATCAAGATTCGACGCTGCTTCATTAGGAAATAAAATGGTTGTCTCTGACAGCAAAGGTGCGATAGGATTCATAGGATGCTCGAATGATTCCTACTGGAATGAAGATTTCTACTGGTCTGTCGGCCTGGGAGCACCATCTGTAACTCCGACATATGAAAATACCGGCCCGGGATTTTACGACAGGCTGTTCCATACTCACAACGAACCGGCTTCCGAGTGGTATTTTACAATGGGACAGGTGAACTTTGCAGGCAATCTTGCCGTAAGTGCCAGCACCAGTTCCAGAAAAAGATATTACTGGGAAACATACAACCTTGTAGGTGATCCCAGCATAATACCAATTCTCGGAATACCCGGAGAATTCAATGTGAATCTTCCGGATACTCTGCCTCCTCTTATAACATCACTTTCCTTTCTTTCAGAACCTTTTTCCTATGTGGCAATTTCGGATTTCACTAATCTCTGGGATGCATCATATGTAAGTCCTTCAGGATCAGTAATACTTGAACTTCCTGCGAACAAAGGCGACTCATGTCTTCTTGTAATTACCGGTCAGAACAGAAAACCCCTGATAAAGACTATATATTTTTCGGGAGTGAGCGGTGAGTTCATCAACATGTCAAAAACTGAGATCAGGGATGTAAAAGGCAATAATAATAGTCTGGCTGATTATGGAGAATCAATTTACCTTGGCCTTACTGTAAGCAATTTCGGCAGCAGTGACGCAACAAACTTGTCTGCACGAATATCAACAACCTCAGAGTGGGTGACAATAAATAAAGGATTTGCAGATCTAGGGACCCTTCCGGCCGGAAATGAAGTAGTTATAAGTGACGGTCTTGAATTCACCCTCGAAAGGGAAATTCCCGACAAGGGTGTTATAACTCTTGACCTTGTGCTTAAAGATGACAGGGTTGAAAAACACTATAAAGTTGATGTCACTATCCATGCTCCTGAGCTTGAGATCCTGAGTTATGTCATCAACGATACAGAAACAGGCAATGGTGACATGACGGCAGATCCCGGAGAGACATTCAGTCTTGTTTTCAGGATCCGAAACAACGGGACAAGCAGCATTGCCGGGGTTATCAATCTCAGCACCCAGGATGCAGGATTTTCAATACTTGAGCCAACGAAGAATTCAGGGAACCTGTTAGCCGGGGGAACTTTCGAAATCCCGGTCCTTGTGCGGTTATCACAGGCCGTCGGATCAGGATCAACAATTACTGTTGCTGCAGGTCTTGACTGTGATCCATACAACGTCAACAGGGAATTCTCATTCAGGGTAGGACGCATAAGGGAATCGTTTGAATCATCCTCCTTTGGTCTTTTCCCATGGATCAATCTGAGTCCGCAGCCATGGACTATTACAGAATCCGGCAGTGCGGATGGTATTATGGCAGCAAGATCCGGAGTAATATCCCATAACAGCACTAGTTCTCTATTATTGAGGACATATTATGAAACAGAGGACATTGTGAAATTCTACGTAAAGGTTTCTTCGGAGCAAAACGGCGATTACCTGACTTTCAAATTGAATGACCAGAAGGTATTCAGTCTGTCAGGTGAAATTCCATGGGAGCTCAGATCAGTGCCTGTTCCAGCCGGATATAATAAACTTGAATGGATATACGAAAAGGACATGTCATTATCTGCCGGTGGTGACTATGCCATGATAGACATGATTGACTTTACATTGAGCGGTTCAGTTCGTTATATTGAGAAAGATCTTATAATGGGCAGGATTGTCTCTCCTTTCCAGAAGGATAATCTCGGAAGGGAGCCGGTAACTGTTAAGGTTATAAATCCCGGACCAAAGTCAATTTCAGGATTTGACCTGGCATACAGGGTCGACGATAAGCCGCCTGTAATACAGCATTTTGACAACAATCTCATTCCTTCCCTTGACTCGGTCAGCGTCACTTTTAAAACTCCGGCGAATATCTCACGTTATGGTATTTACAATATCAAAGTATATTCTATCGATAATGAAGATGAAAATCCTTTTAATGACACTCTTTCAGTTAGGATAGAGAACAATGACCTTGATGAGCCCCTGCTTGTCTTCCCAAATCCGTTTACTGAAGAACTGAACCTTGTAATCAATACCAAAGTTGAAGGAACAGCAAGAATTACACTCTTCAATTCGATGGGTAAGAAAATAATTGATTATGAACTGCCCGTTACAGAGGGCATGAATGAAACAGTCATAAGGGATCAGAGGCTTATTCCTGCAGTGTATTACCTGAGAATAACATTACCCGGGGCCACCAAAACACTGCCAGTAATAAGGATGAGGAAATGAGCCTCATAATATGGTCTGAAACAAATAATAACAAAAATTAATTCAATGACCCGGACAATTCCTGACAGAGGATCGGCTTTCGAGCTGCTTAAAAAGTACAACAGATCAGAAAGCCTTATAAAGCATGCGCTTGCTGTGGAAGGTGTAATGCGCTATATGGCCAGAAAATACGGAGAGGATGAGGAAAAATGGGGTATAATAGGCCTCATTCATGATCTTGATTATGAATTATATCCCGACCAGCACTGTGCCATGACGAAGCAGATCCTGGAAGAAAATAACTGGCCTGATGAATACATAAGGGCAGTACTCAGTCACGGATGGGGACTTGTAACAGATGTTGAACCCGTTTCACTGCTTGAGAAAACAATCTTTGCAGTTGATGAACTTACCGGTCTTGTAGTAACAAGCGCTCTTGTAAGGCCTTCACGAAGCGTTCTCGACATGGAAGCCAGGTCGGTGAAAAAGAAATGGAATGATAAGAGATTTGCAGCAGGTGTCGACAGGTCAGTGATTGAAAAGGGAGCTGCAATGCTTGGAATAAGCCTTGATGAACTTATAAGTGACTGTATTATGGGTATGCGGGAAGTTGCGGGGGAAATCGGACTAACAGGCACTGCCTCTCAGGGAGAGGGTCACCCGCCGGTTGGCGGATGACCTTAAGCCTTTATAATTCCCTGATCTTTATATTTCTGTACCAGACCTCAAAACCATGATCCTGAAGGGAAATATGTCCTTCCTTAGCAGTATTTACAAACCATTCCCAGTCCTTGAATTTGGAGTTTGCACACATCTGTCTCCACTCATCAGTACCCAGTGTGAATGATACTACATTTTCACCGTTCAGTTTGAACACTATCTGGCCATTATTTGACAATATGCTTACCTGGTTCCATTCCCCTGCAGGTTTTGCATTCTGAGGAACGGCAGGTATCATATCATATAATGAACCGGCCTGCCTGTTACCGTTTACTCCCAGTTTTGCATCGGGGTGGTTGAGATTATCGATAACCTGCATCTCAGGAGCAGACATATAGATCGGTTTTTCAGGCACCTCCTGGGCAAAGATGAAAATACCGCTGTTCCCTCCCTGCGAGATATTCCATTCAAGCGACAGCTCAAAATTACTGTATTTCTTTTCAGTTATCAGATCTGTATTTGTCATGTCACCATTCCCGATACCACGGCAATGAAAGCAGCCATCTGCAATCTCCCAGTAGGCATTTGGAAAAGCAGGTGAGTTGTAGCCGCGCCAGCCTGTTGATGTTTTTCCATCGAAAAGCGATACCCAGCCTTCAGCAGCAGGGGCCTCTTCTTTTGCAGGCTTGTTTTTTGATTTGCATGAAGATAACAGTCCCAGCACCAGGACAAAGGATAAAAACAGATTTACATACTTCATAGTTACTTGATAATTAGGTTAGTAATGCTATAACATCTTATTGATATTCAATATATTGCATTGTTTTAATAAAGACCTGCCCATAAGCACTTCCAGGTCTTATGCCGGCATATCTGGCAGTGACCAGCCCTGGCGGTAAGTATGTCTTACCATCTCACCGGCAAAGGCCTTTGCATTCATATTAATGTTCGGGCGGTCAAATTTGGGGTCACCGTCAACTATAGTGAAATTATCAGATATTGTAAGTCTCACCTGGTCTGTGTCGCTTATGTTTGTGAATTCCATTTTCTCACCGTTCCATTCAAGCTCTTTGTTGAGACCCTGAAGCCTCACTGCAAGAACGCCCATGACGACCATTTCGTTGAAAGGTCCGGCCTCAGAAAAATCTGATTTTGACGGGATCCTGTTCTCAGGGCTTTCCTTGCAAGCGCGCACCCAGTCCATTTCATGGCTTATCTCCACGCGCCTTTCTGTTTTCGGAACAACAGGAACGCGGCCTGATAACAGCCAGGGATCACGGCCGTAGCAGCCACAGTGGAGTATATCCTTTGTGCCATGGAACAGCACTCCTCCTCCGTTGTTATTCATATCTTTCCCGGCAGGCCAGCCGTTTGGCTTTGGAGGCTGAAGACCTCCGTCATACCAAATAACTTCAAGCTGAGGATATTTGATCTTTGAGCCTTTTGGTGCCACTCTTTCAGGATAGGTCAGTTTAACCATCTGGGCGTTGGGAGCACAATCAGTCAACAAGAGCGTTGAACTCCCCTGTGCTTTTATAGGGTAGCGGAGACGAAGGCTTTTGAACACAGGATGAAGTATATGGCAAGCCATATCACCAAGAGCCCCGGTTCCGAAGTCCCACCATCCGCGCCAGTTCCATGGAGTATAAAGGCTGTTGTACGGACGTATTTTTGCCGGTCCGATGAACAGATCCCAGTTCAAAGTATCAGGCACCCATTCTCCTTTTGGAACATTAAGTCCCTGCGGCCATATTGGGCGGTCAGTAAAAGATTCAACTTTTCTTATTTCCCCGATCTCCCCGTTCTGTATCCATTCCTGGGTAAGGTTAACCCCTTCAGCTGATGAACCCTGGTTTCCCATCTGGGTAGCGACTTTATATTTTGCGGCAAGGCGCGTCAGCAGCCTTGATTCATACACAGTATGAGTGAGAGGTTTCTGAACATATACATGTTTTCCAAGGGTTATAGCCGTGGCAGCAATTATTGCATGAGTATGATCTGCAGTGGCAACTATCACTGCATCAATCGATTTACCCATTTCATCATACATCTTTCGCCAGTCCCAGTAAGCCTTTGCATTTGGGTTTTCTGCGAACACATTTTTGGAATATGCCCAGTCAACATCGCATAAAGCCACTATGTTTTCAGTTGCTTTTACAGCTTTCAGGTTCGAATTGCCCATCCCTCCTATTCCAACAACAGCAATATTCAGCTTATCGCTCGGAGCCCTTTTCCCCAGGCCACTTATTACTGAAGAGGGCAGAATAGTGAAACCTGCAGCAACGGCACCGGTAGTTTCAAGAAAAGAACGGCGGGTCATGTACTTAAGATTCTCTTTCATATCAGGTAGGTTTTTGTTTAATAATAGATAAAATTAATAAAATCAATTTGATTCATGATTAGATCACAGATCAAAAATTTCATATATTGGCCTGCAAATATAGAAGCGTATCTCAATTCATTGATTGATGGAAAAAATAAACATTCCTTTGGATCCTAAAGATAATCCATTGTTTGTCAAAGTATTACAAATACTGTTTGGACTTGTTTGTCTGGGCATATCGATATTCTGGTTTATCTTTAACCTGAAAGCAGATTATACAGACAGTGCTCTGTGGATCACAGTTGCGCTACTGGCTTGTTTCGGCATTTATCTGATCTTATCAGGCTTTGGAAAGACAAAGAGATACATTGAAATAAATAATGATGAAATATTCCTGAAGAAAAATGCACTTATGCCTTTTTCAAAGTTAAAGAATACTGACATTAGGAAGATTGAGTCACTTCCGTTGAACATTATCTTCCGTATGGCTGACGGGAGAAAGACAATACTCAGGTTCGGGATAAATTATCCTGAGGTGATTCCTGTCGTAAAAGACAAGCTTAAGGAATTCTCTGAGATTAACAGTATTCAGTTCGATGCTGAGAATGATGTCGAACAGGATCTTTTATAAGCTTTGAAGGATCGTATTTGAGTTACAAAGTACTTCCTGAAATCCAGATTGCATCCGGTCAGCTGAAGTCATTACCTTTATTGAAAAAAGATGTATTTTAGCAGAGCAAAACCTTTCAGACATGACAGAGCTATGCAGAAAAAACGGAGACAAAACACAATGCCTGCTTTGCCCTCATAATTGTATTCTGAGTGAAGGAAGATCCGGAATATGCGGAGCAAGAAAAAATAACCAGGGAATAATAGAACTGTTAACATATGGAGTCATCTCAGGATACGCTCTCGATCCGATAGAAAAGAAACCTCTATATCATTTCTTCCCGGGAACCAACATATTATCGATCGGATCCTACGGGTGCAATATGCACTGTGACTTCTGCCAGAATTATTCTATATCACAGAGGACTGCAGCGGGCTTTACAGTAAAGACAGAAGCGGAAAAGATCGTTAAGGATGCAATCGCTGCATTGCATAATATAGGAATTGCATTCACATACAATGAACCTGTAATATGGTTTGAGTATATACGCGATGTTTCTGCCAAAGCAAAGAAGAAAGGGCTTCGGACAGTAATTGTAAGCAATGGTTATGTGAATGAAGAGCCTCTGGACGAGCTAATTTCATTTACAGATGCTTTCAATATTGATCTTAAAGCATTCAACGACGATTTTTACAGAAAGCTTACAGGAGCGGAGCTCGGACCTGTTAAGAAAAGCCTTGTGAAAATCGCAAAATCAGGCAGGCATCTTGAGATAACAACGCTTATAATTCCGGGCCATAACGATAATGAGGAAGAAATAGCCAGCCAGGCTGAGTGGATTGCCGGTGAGCTGGGAAAGGATACCCCTCTTCACCTGAGCCGCTATTTCCCGATGTACAAAAGAGAGGATCCTGCCACTCCTGATGAAACGCTTAAAAGACTGGCAAAGATCGCTTCCGACCGGCTCAGTTATGTCTATATCGGAAATCTCTCCACTGAGACCGGGCAGAATACAAGATGTCCAAATTGTCAGAAAATAGTAACGCGCAGGGTTGGTTACAGCATAAAGCTCCAGAACCTTGATCAGAAAGGTAACTGTTCATCCTGCGGCACCCCAATTTACAGGCACTTTACTTCTTTTTCGTCTTCGATAAAGAACTAAGGCGTCCGAATAATTCATCTATTCCGACGCTAAATTCCCTTCTTATCTCCTGAAAGTGCTTCTTTTGGTTTACTCCTTCGCTTTCTGCGACGGGAGTATTGATTTTGTGGAAAATTGTATTCCGCAATAAAACAGCTTCTGATATCAATTCTGTGATATCTGCCGGATCCTTTTCAGAATTCAAAGCAGAATATGTCAGACAATCCGAAATCACCTCATAAACACAGCTGTCCACTTCCTTCTTGAGCTTCCTGATATTTGCCATATTTGATTTATCTTTTGTTGAACATGTTTTTTCTATTGTCCTTAATGATTCAGAGACTTCCCGACCGGAACCGGATTATGCTCTCTTCTGCTTTGGCAATATACATCTTGCGAAGCTCCGATATGAGCGGGTTGTTTACTTTAAACTTTTTGTTATCGATGCAGCAGAACGGCAAAACAATCGGGGATGTCCCTGTCATCAATACTGATTCGTAATCTGTTATTGCATCGGCCATCACAAACTCAGGTTTCACAGCAATGCCGTTATCCCTGCAGAGATCAAGGATATGCTTGCGTGTTATTCCGTTAAGTATTGATCCATCAGGAGCTGTAAAAAGAGTATCCTTTTTCAGAAAGAAAATATTAGACCGGCTGCCTTCTGTTATCTGACCATTCTCATTTACAAGCAAAGCTTCATATCCTCCGTCAAGGATCAGCTTATTGAAAATGGCAGAGCGCAATTTATGATCAATAACTTTTGAAGCCGGATCCTTCCTTTCAGCATAGAACAATATGCCTTTAACTCCGTTACGGTACTGTTCATCAGAAGGATAACCAGGCTGAATAAAATATGCAATGTAATTGTTCTTCCCTTTATTATAATTGAATACAATTTTAAGGTTTATCTCCTTCTTCTTGTCAGACTTTGTCAGGTTTATAATGTCCCTCCTGAGTGCCTCGCTATCTGCAAGCATCTTTTTCTTCTGCATCCTCACACTTGATTCAAGGCGCTCCATATGATCACTGAAAAAAACAGGACTTCCTTTTGTCATCCTTATAACCTCATATATTGAATCACCGTCATAGACAAGGGAATTGTCAAAAGAATCAGCATCCACCAATTCCCCGTTCATAATAAATCTTCTGCCAAAACACTCATTCATTTCTGAAAACTTTAATAACAAAAATACGAACTATAATAAGACAAACTTCATTTGTAATTATATTCGTGAGTTATATTGCATCTATATTTTTTGAATGTGTTCGCAATAATTGACATTGAGACTACAGGTGGCAGTGCCAGACTGGAGAAGATTACCGAAATTGCCATCTATCTGCATGATGGTGAAAAGATAACGGGGGAATACAAAACACTTGTCAACCCTGAAAGGAATATCCCCTACTTCATCACCAACCTGACAGGAATAACAAATGAGATGGTCGGGAGTGCTCCCCGTTTCTTTGAGATAGCCAAAACAATAGTAGAGCTGACTGAAGGAAGAACCTTTGTCGCACATAATGCAAGGTTTGACTATTCATTCATCAGACAGGAATTTAAATCACTAGGGTTTAATTATAAACGGAATCTTATTGACACTGTGACTTTGAGCCGGAAGCTGTTCCCGGGACATCGCTCATACAGTCTGGGCAATATTTGCAGGGATCTCCGAATCGACATAGCAGGAAGGCACAGGGCAGAAGGCGATGCACTGGCTACTGTCAGGCTCTTTGAGATGCTCCTGCGGAGGGATCTTGAAATAAACGGCAGTTATTCAAACCTTATCAGAAATACAAGAATATCGAAGCTTAATCCCGGGCTTGATCTTTCAAGGATCGGTGATATTCCGGAAGAGCCGGGAGTGTACTATTTCTACAACGAAAATGGAGATCTCATTTATATAGGCAAAAGCCGTAACCTGCAGCAGAGGATAAATACGCATCTGTCAAATAACACAACTAACAGGGCTATGGAAATGCGCGACCTTATTGCAGACATTGACTGGGAGGCAACCGGGAGTGAACTTATTGCCCTGCTACGTGAATCATCTGAAATAAAGGACAATAAGCCCATATATAACAGGGCTCAGAGACGTACAGGTTTTCAATGGGGAATATTCAGTTTCACAGATAATCAAGGATACCTTAATTTCAGATTTGGAACGATTGATTCAGATGACGATCCTCTCTCCGTCTTTACATCAAGGGAAAGAGCCAAATCAAAACTTGTATCACTCACTGAGACATATGAACTCTGCCAGAAGCTTAGCGGTCTGTATGAATGTAACGGCGCTTGTTTCCAGTATCATGTTGGCATTTGCAAAGGCGCTTGCTGTGGCAGGGAAGCTCCGTCGGATTATAATATACGAGCAAAAAAAGCAGCAGAGGAATTCATTTTCAGCAGAAATAACTTCATCATTATCGACAGAGGGAGAACTGAAGAAGAGAGAAGTGCCGTCAAAATAATCAACGGGAAATACGCCGGTTACGGATATTTCAATATTAATGACCTTGGCTTTGGACTAACAGCTGTGCATGACTGCATAAAACCTGCAACTGCTAATAATGATGTGCAGGTCATTCTTAAAACCTATCTCAGGCACAACAAGGTCGAGAAAATTATAAAATTCTGATATTATTCCGTTTACGGATACTCTCAATGTTCATATTTAATGAATAAATCATAATAAGGGTATTCACGTTAATAATTCAAATAATAATACATTTGATATAATAACCTTATCAATAGATAACCATGGCTCTTTTTACCCGGACTACTAAAAACCTTATCCTGCGGATTGATGAATTCATAGATAATGTTGAGCTTGGTCTGCTTGTTTTCAGGGAAGGCATAAAAGCTTTCCTTGAGAAGGACCAGGAGGCTTTTCTCAGACATCTGCATAAGCTTGACTCCCTGGAGAGTAACGCCGACAAACTGCAGCGGTCAATTGAAAATGAGATGATCACTCATTCAATTCTTCCCCAGCACCGGCAGGAGGTCATCACTCTTATTGACGAACTTGACGAAATAATTGATGTTTTAAAAAGTTCGCTTATTGATTATAATATTGAACAGCCTGAAATTCCTGCTTCCCTGAACAAGAGCTTCCTGAGTCTTGCAGATGCTTCCCTTTTTGCAGCGGAGGAACTTATCCCTGCAGCCAGAGCCTATTTCAGAGCTCCCCACACTGTCAGGGATAAGCTTTTAAAAGTCTATTATTTTGAGAGTGAGACTGACAAGATCTCCAGAAGCATGAAGAAGACAATCTTTCAGGATATGAGTGATCTGGATCTTGCACACAAGACTCACCTGAGATATATAATCAATCATCTCGAGGATATCTCTGACCTGGCACAAAAAGCTGCAGATCTGCTTTCCGGTATGGCAATAAAAATTGTTATGTAATATGATCCTGTTTTTTCTGGTAAGCGGATTATTCCTTGGGTGGTCGCTGGGCGCCAATGATGCTTCAAATGTGTTCGGGACTGCTGTAGGATCGAAAATGATTTCCTTCAGAAAGGCTGCTATAATAGCTTCTGTCGCAGTTATACTAGGAGCAGTTATACAAGGGGCCGGAGCCTCACAAACCCTCGGCAAACTTGGCTCAATAAATGCAATAGGAGGATCCTTTACACTCGCCCTTGCTGCAGCATTTACAGTATATTCAATGACAAAATTCTCGCTTCCTGTGTCAAGCACTCAGGCTGTCGTGGGAGCAATCATAGGGTGGAATATCTTTACAGGCAACAGGACCGATCCGGGGACCCTTATCACTATCTTATCCACATGGATATCCGGACCAATCCTCGGTGCAGTGTTTTCCGTTCTGCTGTATCTGCTGGTACGACGGATAAAGAGAGCTTCAGGAATTCATCTGATCAGATTCGAATCATACATTAAGAAGGGACTTATAATCGCCGGGGCATTCGGCGCATATAGCCTCGGAGCCAACAATATAGCAAACGTGATGGGAGTTTTTGTGCCGGCATTCAGACTTCATGACCTTGATCTTGGGATCTTCGCGCTTACTTCTGCGCAACAGCTGTTTCTTATCGGAGGACTTGCAATTGCAGCAGGCATAATTACATATTCAAAAAAAGTGATGGCGACAGTCGGAGGCAATATAATCGAGATATCAGCTGAAGCAGCCATGGTAGTCGTTCTCGCACATTCGCTTGTCCTTTTTATCTTCTCATCAACTGCCTTGTCCGATCTCCTTGCCAGAACAGGCCTGCCACGCATTCCGATGGTCCCCGTCTCAAGCACCCAGGTCATTGTCGGATGCGTTGTCGGTATAGGGTTGTATAAAGGGGTTAGGAACATTAATTTCAGGCTGCTGGGCCAGATAGCACTCGGGTGGGTCACGACTCCTCTGATAGCAGGCCTTATAAGTTTCTTTTCACTTTTCCTTGTTAAAAACATTTTCAATATTGATACAGGTTCTAAAATCACAGTTGGTAGTGTTAATAATTACACAGCAGCTGCAGCTGATGAGAATATTTCATTGATATTCAGGTATGTACTAATCGGAATAATAATTACAGGCTCTCTGGCACTCATTTATTACATCCTTCTTGAAAGAAAAAAAGCAAAAGAGATAAAAATTGCTGAGGAGAAATTCTGGAAAAACATAAAATAGAACATCCGTCAAATAAATATGAATGCAATAATTGAAAAGATCAGAACTGATCTCAGACACTTTGCAGATGAAAAAACCCGCTTGCAGGGAGAAAGGTTCTTTAAGGAAAAAGTAAAGCTATATGGTCTGAAATCAGCTAAAGTAAGTGAGCTTGCAAAGGCATATTTCAAGACAATACCTGCAAGAAACAAGCCTGAAGTCTTCTTACTGTGTGAAGAACTATGGAAATCGGGTTTTGCTGAGGAAGGGTTCATTGCATGCGAATGGTCATATTCGATGAGGAAAGAGTATGAGAGAGAAGATTTCGGAATTTTCGAAGGATGGGTCAGGAATTATATTACCAACTGGGCAACATGTGATACTTTGTGCAACCATACAATAGGCACATTTGTTGAAATGTTCCCGGAATTTTTAAGTGATCTTAAAAAGTGGGCACATTCGGAAAACAGATGGGTTAAACGGGCTTCAGCTGTTTCCCTGATCGTTCCGGCAAGGAAAGGAAAATTCATGACGGATATTTTCGAAATAGCCGACATAATGCATTCGGATAAGGATGACATGGTACAGAAAGGATATGGCTGGATGCTTAAAGCTGCAAGCCAGGCGCATCAGAAAGAGGTCTTTGATTATGTTATGAAAAGGAAAGCTACAATGCCCCGCACTTCATTAAGATATGCGATCGAAAAAATGCCGGCTGAATTAAAAAAGCTGGCCATGGCCAAATAATAAGCACTCTTTTTTACCTTTACACAAAATTTCCAACATGAAAAGAGTATTGTCCTTTATTATGATTCTTGTAACAACATTATCTGTATTTGGACAGGACCGTATCACAGGACATGATTTTGCCAGCAGATCTGAAGTAATTGCTGCCAGCGGGATGGCAGCAACAAGTCAGCCCCTGGCTACACAGGTTGCCCTTGACATCTTAAAGAAGGGAGGAAATGCTATCGATGCTGCAATAGCAGCAAATGCAGTACTTGGTGTTGTTGAACCTACGGGATGCGGTATCGGCGGTGATCTTTTTGCCTTGATCTGGAGTGCTGAAAAAGATAAATTATACGGGCTGAATGCCAGTGGCAGATCTCCCAGGTCACTTAAGCTGGAATATTTCAAGGACAACGGATACGAGGCCATTCCTCCATTCGGGCCCCTCCCTGTGTCAGTTCCAGGTTGTGTCGACGGCTGGTTCGAGATGCATGAAATGTTCGGCAGGCTGTCAATAAGAGAGATCCTTCAGCCTGCAATAAATTATGCAAGGGATGGTTTTCCCGTTACAGAATTAATTGCCTTCTACCTTGAACGCAACACGCAGAGACTGGCTGAATACCCTAATATTAAATCAGTATATATGCCCGAAGGCAAAAGTCCTGCAAAAGGTGAGATATTTAAAAATCCACTCCTGGCCAATACACTCGAAAAAATAGTAAAGGGAGGCAGAAATGAATTCTACAGGGGGACAATCGCCAGAGACATTGCTGCATTTATGCAGAAGCAGGGGGGATTTTTAAGCTATGAAGACCTTTCAAGGCACCATTCGGAATGGGTGGAGCCGGTCTCTGCAAATTACAGGGGCTATGATGTTTGGGAGCTTCCTCCCAACGGACAGGGTATAGCGGCATTACAGATATTGAACATACTTGAAGGCCTTGATATAGCCGGAATGGGATTCGGATCAGCAGAATATATCCATGTCTTCACTGAAGCTAAAAAACTGGCTTTTGAAGACCGTGCAAAATTCTACGCAGATCCTTTATTTACAAAAGTGCCTGTTTCACAGCTGATATCAAAGAGATATGCAGCTGAGCGACGCAAGCAGATCGATCCGCTAAGGGCGGCCAGGATTTACGACGCCGGGATAACAGAAGCCGGCAATACTATTTATCTTACTGTTGCAGACAGGGAAGGCAATATGGTATCACTGATCCAGAGCAATTACAGGGGCATGGGATCAGGAATGTGTCCGACTGGTCTTGGATTTGTGCTTCAGGACCGCGGGGAAATGTTCAGTCTTGCTCCGGGTCATGCCAATGTTTATGCCCCCGGGAAGAGGCCTTTTCATACGATAATACCAGGCTTTATAACAAGGAATAACAGCCCATGGGTAAGCTTCGGTGTTATGGGCGGCGATATGCAGCCACAGGGCCACGCACAAATCGTAATCAACCTGATTGATTTCAATATGAATCTTCAGGAAGCAGGCGATGCACCAAGGATTTATCATACAGGTTCTTCTGAGCCTACCGGACAAAGCATGACTGACGGAGGGATACTGCATCTTGAGAGTGGTTTCCGTACAGAAGTTATCCAGAAACTTATGACAATGGGCCATATAATACAATGGGATCTTGGTGGATACGGAGGATACCAGGCTGTAATGCGTGATGAGAAGAACAAAGTGTGGTTCGGTGCATCTGAGTCACGTAAAGATGGTCAGGCTGCAGGGTATTAACAGTGCGAGAGCGAGAGTGAGAGTGAGATGTTTAAGAATTTGGGTTATGTACTGTTAAGTATTTACCAATTCCTTTATTTCCAGGACTTTAGTTGTACCACCGGTTTCAAGGTTGATCTCATGGGGCTTGTTAGTTTTCCAGGCTCCAATTGTAAAATCAGGTACTTCAATTGATCCAGATCTGTTGGCAACTGACCATTCGCTCAGAGGTGCTACAGCACTCCAGAGGGCGCCGTCATACACATCCTGATCAAGAGGCAATCCGTTTTTAAGACAGTCAATAAGCCGCCAGTCCATTATGAAATCCATTCCGCCATGTCCGCCGACCGATTTGGCAAGTTCTCCCACTTTTTTAATTATACCCGGTGTATGCTCCTCCCTTAAGAGCTCAGCTTCTTCCTTCGTGAACCAGCTCTCACCTATCGCGATAAGCTGCTGAGGGTACTTGACAGCCATGCCTGCCGTACCTTTCACAAGATGAATACGCGAATAAGGCTGTGTGGATGAAACATCATGCTGAATCATCATATTTTTGCCAAGGTGGGTCCGGATAATTGTTGTATTTATATTTCCGCGATAGTTCCTGCCGGCAAACTCAGTATAAAAAGGATCGGATTGTGCCAGTTCAGCAGCTCTCTTTCCCATAGAGAAATCGTTACCTGATACGGAAGAAAGGTAATCAAGCCTGTCGCCCCTGTTAATGTTCATTACCTGGCAGATAGGTCCCAGCCCATGAGTCGGGTAAAGGCTTCCATTCCTTGAAGCATTTTCCTTCAGCCTCCACATATCTGTATAACCATCATCAGTCTGCCGGCTGTCGTCCGGTTTATTGAAATTAAGTCCCATGAGGTTATGTATATAAGCTCCTTCACCGTGGATAATATCACCGAACATCCCCTGACGTGCCATATTAAGCGTCAGCAGCTCGAAGAAATCATAGCAGCAGTTCTCAAGCATCATGCAATGCTTTTTTGTCCTTTCGGATGCTTCAACAAGCTGCCATGCTTCATCAATAGTCCTGCATAACGGGACTTCACATGCCACATGCTTACCGTTCTCCATTGAATATAGTGCCATTGGTGCATGCAGATTCCATGGAGTACATATATACACAAGATCTATATCCGGCAATTCAGCCATCGCTCTCCAGGCATCTTCGCTTCCAAAGAAAACGAGGGCTTCCGGTCTGCCAATGCTATTAAGATAGTTCCGGGATTCCCTTACGGCTGCTTCTCTCTTGTCGCAAAGCGCTTTTATCTCAATACCCTCTATCCTTGTCAGCCTCTTTACTGCTCCGGCTCCCCTGTCGCCTAAGCCCATTATTCCAACCCTGACGACCGGCAAGGCTGCAGCAGCAAAACCTGACATATTGAATTTCTGCACATGAGACTGACGGACAGATTCCAGTATCTCAGGCATGTTCGATATCTCTTCTTTTGAGCGTGAACATCCCGACAGCATTTGCACGGTTAATGCTCCTGCTCATGCAAGAGATGTCGTTTTAAGAAAATTACGGCGATTGGTTTTCATAAAATACAGACTTAAATCTCAGGTAACTAATATCAGCAAAAAATATTAATCAAAGCAACCTCATTGAATAAAATAAAAAAAGGGAACTCATTTTTATCGGGCCAGGGAATTGTAAAATGAAGTCACTTTAAGTGATTCGTTTTCCCAGTTAAGTTCTTCAGAAGCTGCAACAGCATTACTCTTCAGTTCATTTCTCAGGTCAGCATTATTAATGAGTTCATTGACGGCCCTCCTGATTTCAGCTGAAGTGATTTCCGGTATTATGATACCGCACCGGTATCTCTCCACTATCTTACTGATCTCAGGAAGAGATCCGGCTACTACCGGAATGCCGGCTGAGATATAATCGCATAGCTTGTTCGGGATGCTGAACCTGTAGTTAAGGTTTGTATCTTTTTCAAGGCACATACCTGCATCTGCAGATCTTGTATAGCGCATAAGCTCCTCCCAGGGCTTCGGCGGGATGAACCTGACCCTGTCTTCAAGATCCATCGAGATAACCATCTCGCGCAAAACAGTGATAACATCACCAGAGCCGATTATTAAAAGCGATACATTATCTGTTGCTTTC